>Ga0209530_1000171_pt1 | contig 56875 bp, 54 predicted proteins | sample BlaSpr_A8_Ref_O1_FD_187987 | JGI IMG/M metagenome (GOLD analysis project Ga0209530, IMG submission 187987) | Forest soil microbial communities from Thunder Bay, Ontario, Canada - Black Spruce, Ontario site 2_A8_Ref_O1 (SPAdes) (version 2) | ecosystem: Environmental > Terrestrial > Soil > Boreal...
TGTGATCAACACGACAGGGGCGGAGCCCGCACGGCGCTCAGAAGAGCACCGGGTCACCAATCCGTGTGTGGCGCAAGGCCGTCCCGGTATTCATCGCCAGGCAACTTAGCACAGGGCAAAACCGGCCACCATGGCACCTATCCCCTCAGAGGTTCAGGAAGAGACTCAGGTGCCCAGCGCGCAGCATACGGATTCTGACGCGCGGCCAGCGTTATCGTGACCCGCCGGCACTTAAGTGCATGCCACCGTTAATTCGTCGGGGTGTCAGGCGGCCTGCGGTAGCGGGTGATCCTGGGTTGCGTGTTCCTGTTCGTGGCGGCTGATGCGTTTCATGAGGTCGTGGAGGTCGGCTGAGGTGTACTGATACGTGAATGGCCCTCAGCTGGGCAGGCGGCAGCAACCGGCGGAGCGCTAGCGGAGCCGGTTAAGGGGTAGCCGGTGGCTTGTCAGGCGGCGGCTGGCTCCAGGGTGACGGCGTGGCCGAGGGCTTCGAGCTTGGCGACCAGGCGGCGGGTTTCGCGTTCGGGGTCCATGCGGGTGGTGAAGTAGTCTTCGCCGAGCTCGTCGTAGGGTCTGCCCGTGGCCAGGACGTGCCAGATGATCACGATCATCGCGTGAGCGACGACCATGATGGCCTTCTTCTTCGCGAGCTTGCTGCGGTACCCGCCCCATTTCATCACGTGCCGGTGATACAGGGACTTCAGGTAGCCGTCGTGGCGGACCGCGGACCATGCGCATTCCACGAGCAGGGACTGCAGGTGCTCGTTGCCTTTGCGGCGCCGGGCCGGACGGTGCTTGCCCGCGGACTCGTTGTTAGCCGGGCACAGCCCGGTCCAGGAGGCCAGGTGCGCGGCATCGGGGAAATACTGACGCACGTCGGCTCCGATCTCGGAGATGACCCCGGCGGAGGCAAGCGGCCCGATCCCCGGGATTGTCCTCAGCAGGTCGCTGGCGGCGCGAAAGGGCGCCATCATCGCCTCGATCTGCGCGTCCAGCTTGCCGAGCATCGCTTCCAGGTGGTCGGTGTGGTCCAGGTGCAGCCGGCACATGAGGGCGTGATGGTCACCGAACCGGCCTTCCAGCGCCATGGACAGGTCCGCTATCTTGGACCGCATCCTGCCCTTCGCCAGGTCCGCCAGGACCGCCCCGCGGCGTTCCCCGTCAATGAGCGCCTCGATCATCGCCCGCCCGGACCTGGTGGCGATCGAGGACGCGACCGAATCGATCTTGATCCCCGCGTCCTGCAGCACGTTCCCCAGCCGCTGGATCTCCGAGGTCCGCGACTCGGTGATCTTCTTGCGGTACCGGATCACGTCCCGGGCCGCCTTCACCTTCGCCTCCGGGATGAAGCTGCCGGCCAGCAGCCCGCACTCCAGCAGGTGCACCAGCCACTCCGCGTCCGCCATGTCCGTCTTGCGGCCCGGCACGTTCTTCACGTGCCCGGCGTTGCACACCAGCACCCTGGCGAAGTCCCCGTGCTCGAGCAGGGCGTGATACACCGGCATGCTGTAGATCCCGGTGGCCTCCATCGCCACGTGCGTGACGCCTAGCGAGGTCAGCCACCGGACCGCCTCCGCCAGCACCCCGTAGAACGTCTTGTACGTCCGCTTGAGGGTTGTCCTCCCCTCGGGGCCGTCGCCGGGCAGCCGGACCGCGACCGCGATCACGTCCTTGCCCACATCGATCGCGGCGCACCGCTCATACAGAACCTGCATCCCTGCCTCCTCAGCCACCTCACCGGTCATGACACGCACGCGGCCCGCGGAGCCCCTGCAGAATCTAAGAGACTGATACACGCGTTCACGACGCAACCGGGGGACACCCGAAGGCGGGGGCTCCAGCGTCAATCTTTCTTACGGTCTCACGGAACCAAGCCGAACCGACGTCGGCGGGTCACATGCGCACCGCCATTCTCATCCACGGGAGCGGCCCCGCAGGGGCAATCCAATCTTTCTTTCTTCTGGATGACGGAGAAGAAGATCTCGATCTGGTTCAGCCAGGAGGCGTGGATGGGGGTGTGGATCATGATGGCGTTCGGCCAGGCGGCGAGGCGGCGGACGGCGGCCTGGCCGCGGTGGTCCGAGCCGTTGCCGGCGATGACGAAGACGCGGGGCGCGTTCGCGTACTCCGGCCGGGCCATGACGCGGGCGGCGAGTTTCATGAACGGGAGGATGCCGGTGGTGACGGGGGTGGAGCCGAACACCTGCCCGGTGTGCACGTCCAGTCCGGCCAGCAGCGCGAGGGAGCCTTTGCGCTTGTATTCGTGCTCGTAGCGGACCCGCTTGCCACGTCCGGCGGGCAGGGTGCGGTGCAGGCGGCAGCGGGCGTTGATCTGGGGTTTCGCGTCGAAGGACAGGATCCGGTCGCCGGGGCGCAGCGGCTCGCCGCCGTACCAGCCTTGGTAGAGGTCCAGGATGACCTTGGCCCTGGCTTCGAAGTGCGGGTCGCGGGGGTAGATCCACGACTGGTACTGCCACGGCTTGACGGGGTGCTCGGCCAGGATCCGCAGCAGCGACGTCGCCGAGATCGCCTGCGTGCCTGGTACCCCGGTCAGTTCCCTGAGCAGGTCCGGGCCGGTCCAGTGGCCTATCGGCACCCCGGTGGCGGCGGGCAGCTGGCAGGCCAGCGCCACCACCGCGGCCCGGGTGGCCGCGGTGATCTGCCGGGGCCGCCCGGGCCGGGGCAGGTCCCTGAGCCCTTCCAGGCCGCGGTCCGCGAACCGGCCCCGCCACTTGCGCACCGTATCGGCGGTGACAGCCAGGCCGCCGGCGATCGCGGCGTTGCCGTGGCCAGCGGCGGCGGCCAGCACGATCAGCGCCCGCACCCGGTCCCGGTGCGCGGTCTTCGCGCGGCGGACTCGTCTGTCCAAGGTCGTGCGTTCCGCGGCGGTCAGCGTGACCGGCACGGCATGAGGGGACATCCGCGGCTCCAGGGAAAGTGAATTACACCGTTGTAATTCACTTTCGCGAACACCTCATCACCAGTCCCGATTCCCCGAGGGGGCACAATGGTCACGTGCCGGCCATCCCGCAGTCCACCCGCGACACGATCATCGTGCGGCTGCTCGACCACGCCGAAGAACACTGGCCCCAGCTCGCCTCCGTGCAGGCCAGGTACCATGGCTCGTTCGCCTACATCACCGGCGTCCTGCCCGGCGGCGAGCAACTGCCCCTGTTCCGGCTGCGGTACGGCGGCTCCGCGCACTCCTTCGGCTTCGCGATCTACGACGCCGCCCGCGACCGCTACCAAGATGCCCTCCTGCGCACCGGCCTGCCCGTCGGCACACCCCAGGAAGCCCTCGACACCGCAGGCCTCACTCACCTCACCGGCATCGGGCACGAACCACCGGACTAGCCCAGAACCGACCCCCGACGAATTAACGGTGGCATGCACTCAAGAGCTGGTCCAAGGCATCGCAGCTGATGGGGTGCTGCCTGCCGGGACTGGCCGACGGTGACGGCATGCTGACGCATCGCGAAGGCGCAGGCCCGGAAACACGTGACCAGTCCGTGACCAGACAGCCTGAGAGCCTTGCCGCTAAGGAAATCTTCGCCGGTGGGGCGGCTGGGGCTCGAACCCAGGACCGGCGGATTATGAGTCCGCTGCATCACGTCCAGTGCGTCTTCCGCTGTGTCGCCGCGTACCATTCTGGCCGGTCAGGAGGATGGATGACGTCCCCGCAATCCGGTCTGGTCCCTCTCATCGTACGGAATCCGTGCCCAGCCCGTGCCCAGTTCGGCCTGCACGTAGACACTGAGCTGCCCCGCGTGCAGGATCTGATCCGTAGTCCCTTTTTTGCCGTGTTCCGCCGTGCTGGCGCGGGCTCTCGCGTGGTGTCCTGCCTGGTCAGAGCAGCTGCGATCCGCAAGCTGGTGATCGGCATCGCAAACCGACAATCCCGGTCGGGGACACGGGTACGCGACCCGGCACGGTCTGCGCCGGCTCCGCCAGCGGCTGGCGGAAGCCATCCCACGGCCGCAGGACAGCCCGCTCCCCGGCACGCTTCACTGCGTCCGATAGATCTACATCAGCCGGGCACCGCCGTTGTTTACGCGGCTGCCAGGTGCGGGTCTTCCGGCCGGGCAAGACCGGGGCGCTGTAGCGCTGCGGCCTTGTTCGGCTTTGAACGAATGCGCGTACAGTCGCGTGCAGACATGGGGCGTCAGTCGCCGGGTGTCCTGGAGGTGCGCCGTGCACGTCATGCGGCCGAGCTTCACAGCCCGGATGGCGGCCGCGCATCGCGCGGCACACCAGGAGCTAGAGTCCGGGCGGGTGTTCCGCGATCCGCTCGCGGCTCGCATCCTGGGCGAGGACGCGGCCGCGGTGATCGGGGATCATCTGGGAGGACCCGCGCAGACTCGCCAGGTACGGCTGTACGCGGCCGCCCGCTCCCGCATAGCGGAGGACGCGCTCGCCGCCGCCGTCCTTACCGGAATCCGGCAGGCCGTGGTGCTAGGCGCTGGACTGGACACCCTCGGCTGCCGCAACCCGTTCGAAGCCCAGGGCCTGCGGGTGATCGAGATCGACCACCCGCCACGCAGGAATGGAAACGGCAGCGGCTGAGCGAGTCGGGCATTGCCATACCGCCGTCGCTGACCTTGGCGCCCGCGGACTTCGAGCGCGAGAGCCTGGCAGACGGGCTGGCCACGGCGAGGCTCGACACCGCCCAGTCCGCATTCTTCATCTGGCTGGGCGTCGTCTTCTACCTCACCCGTAAGGCAGTCAGCGCCACCCTCGCCGACATCGCCCGCCTTCCAGTCGGGACCCAGGCGGTGTTCGACTATCTTCTCCCCCTGCCGGACCTGACACCGCAGGACCGGGACCTGATGGCGCGGCGCGGACGCTTGCGGGCTGCGGCGGATGAGCCGCTCATTACCCGGTACACGCCGCAGGAGATCGCGGCCGAGGCCAGGCGGCTGGGGTTCGGCGACTGCGAGGACCTGGACCCCAGCGCGGTGGCCAGCCGCCTGCTCGGCGATGCGGACACGCTCGCCCATCGCAGAGAGCCGCCACTGCCACCACCGCCGGCGGGACTCCCCGGCCGCGCCCTGCGTAACAGCGATTCCACCGCCAGGCACCGGACCCGCCACGGCATAGCCAACGGCTCATGGATCAATCCGCCCGGGCCCAGCGAAGCCGCCACTACTGCCCTGAGTCCTGGTAGCGGTGCACGGTGCTGACCTCGTGACCGGGAGTGAGTTCATCCTGGGCTGAGCCGGGACCTAAGAATCCGCATCGGGAGGTTAGTCCGGCCCTCTCCCTCCTCAGGAGACCGGGCTGCAGTGCAAAATGAGTGACTTCTCACTGGAACACATGGCTGGCTAGCTCAATGAATGCTGGCCTCCACGTCGAGACTTCCTATGGACCGTCGACCCCGCTGAAGACTTCCCCAGCCGGATCACCCAATGGCGGCAACGCACTCACGAACTACTCGCCCGGACGAGCTGGCTCGCGGGGGGCGGGCAGCGGCTGGTCATCGAGGCAGTGGTCGTCCTGGTCGATGGCGCGCATGATGCGCCGACAGATCTCGCGCAGCTGCCGGGACTGAGCCTTGGTCAGCGGGTCGAAGACCAGGTGGCGGACCTCTTCGACATGGCCGGGCGCCGCTTCGGCTACCTTTGCCCAGCCCTCGCCGGTCAAGATCGCCAGGGTGTAGCGGCCGTCCGCCGGATCGGGGATGCGGCGGACCCAGCCGCGCTGTTCGAGCCGGGCGGCTACCTGGGACAGGCGTGGCAGCGAGCCCTCGGTCCGCGTTGCCAGCACGCTCATCCGCAGGGTGCGGTCGGGCTCCTGGGACAGCATGGCCAGCACCTGGTACTCGTAGTGACTGATCCCGACGTCGCGGTGCAGCTGCGCGTCGAGCGCGGACGGCAGCCTGATCAGCGTGCTGGCCAGGGCGAGCCAGGCCTGCCCTTCTTCGGCATCGAGCCAGCGAGGTTCCTGCGGGGCGTCCATGACTGCAGGATAGCTTAAGGCTTGAAGTGATCAAGCCGCCTGATGACTTGCATCTTGAAGTGAACCAGGAATACAGTCACTTAAAGCATTAATAGATGCGGCGCCGGCCGCCCGCTAAGTTCGCCGGGTCACCAGCGCGAGCACCCACGGTTAGTTCTGAGTCATCCAGTACAGAAAGGGTGAGGTGTATGAGTCAGAAGGGAATTACGAGGCGGATGATGCTCCGAGCCGGGACCGCGACCGGGACGGCTGCGGCTCTCGGTGCGGCCGACCTGTTCGCGGCCGGAACGGCGAGAGCGACCACGGCGGCGGGCAGCAGGCCCCGGGGACTGCCCTACCCGCCCGATGTCACCGACACCTCGCACTGCACGCCCGAGGTCGCCGAGATCTTCCGTGGCTTCTTCACCGCCAAAAGCGAGCACGACGCCGCCGGGGTCATGTCGTATTTCTCCAAGGCGAACACCGTGTACGCGGACGCCTGCCTGGGAGCCATCTTTACCAGCTGGCAGGCGCTCAGCGACTTCTTCGCCCCGTACCTGCCAAGCCGTCCGGCCGCCGCGATCTCCTATCCGCTGCGCATCGTCGGCAACGCGCGAAGCGCGTCCGTTGAACTCGTGGACAGTACCGCTCTCTTCGGCTACGAGATACGCGCCCTGTCCACCGTCACCTTCAACAGCAACCGCAAGATCATCCGCTGGGTCGACTACTGGGATGGCCGCAGCTCCCTCCATCAGAACACCATCACCAGCACCTACCCCACCGACTTCAAGGATTCCGGGCAGAACGCGGACCCCGCCGCCGTCCAGGCCGCGCAGGCGCTTCAGGCCGCGTTCGCGGCGGGTGACGCCGCAGCGGCCGCCGGCCTGATGGCCTACGACGTGGTCCACGAGGACATGGCCGCGCACACACGCGTCTGCGGCGCGCTCCAGGCCCAGCGCTACTACACCCGGGCGCTCGGGCAGCTGCCGTACGGCCCGGGCGCCGCGCTGGTCCACGCCGAAGGCAGCAGCCAGGGCGGCGGCTACGAATGGTCGGCGGCCCCGGACGCCGCCCCGATGCGCCGCGGCCACACCTGCATCGAACTCGACCAGGCCGGCAAGATCAGCCGCCTGACCGCCATCTACGACTCCAGCCTGCTGAGTAATGCCGCCTACCAGTCACTGGCCGGCCTCGCGGCGGAAGCGCCCCTGTCCTGAGGTCTCCTGTCCCGAGGACAGCAGCAACCTCCAGTCAGCCGAAATACCACGAAAGGTTCTGAACATGCCCAGCAACAACGAGCAGCACATGGACGCAGTCGTCATCGCGGCCAGCGGATCGCCAGCGCAGTCACTGGCGTTTCGTTCCGAGCCGGTGCCCGAGCCGGGTCCGGGGGAGGTACTCGTCGAGGTCCACGCGGCCGCGGTGAACCCGCTCGACGTCGTCAACGCCGCAGGCATGCTCGGCACGCCGCTGCCGATGATCCCCGGCGGCGACTACGCCGGGATCGTCATCTCCGACGGCGGCCACGCCGGCCAGGAGGTGTGGGGCAGCGGGCCCGCGCTGGGAATGGCGCTGGGAGGGAAGCGACCGGGCACGCACGCACGCTTCGTCGCCCTGCCCGAGACGTGGCTGTCCCGCAAGCCCGACCGCCTTTCGATGGCCGAAGCCGCCGCTGTCGGCCGATCGTATTTCGTCGCCTGGCAGACGGTCATCAACGCCATGGAACTCATGCCCGGCGAGACGATCCTCATCACCGGCGGAGCAGGCATGGTCGGCCAGGCCGCCACCGCGATCGCTCGCTGGCGCGGAGCCGAGCCGATCGTCGCCGACCGGCGCAAGCCCCACGGCGTTGAGCACTTCATCGACACCGGCTCAGCCGACATCCGCGAAGCGGTGCTCGAACTTACCGACGGGCGCGGTGCTGACCTGGTCTTGGACACGGTCGGCGGCGCACTGTTCGAACCCGCTCTGCGCAGCCTGCGGTTCAACGGCCGGATGGTAGGGATTTTCAGCGGCCCTGAACCGGTCAGCTTCGCCCCGGCTGAGATCTACAACCGCCAGCTGCACGTCACCGGACTCGCCAGCGTATTCATGGACGGAGCCGACGTCGCGCGCATCTTCGACCAGCTCCGCCCGCTGTTCGACCGCGGCTTCCTTGCTCCACCGGCCGTGAAGACATGGCCGCTCGCTAACAGCGCCGAGGCCTACCAGACGGTGCTAGACGGGTCGGCCGGAATCAAGCAGGTACTGCTCCCCATCGGAAGGAACCAGTGATGACCACCACTCTCAGCCTGAGTTTCGCAGCCCTGACCATCGACTGCGCCGACCCCGCCGCCCTGGCGGACTTCTGGGGCAAGGCCCTCGGCCGCCCGGTCAGCCCAGGCGCGGTCGCCGGGGACACGGCGGTCGACGTCACCACCCCCGAGAGCGGCCCCCGGATGCTGCTCCACAATGCTCCCGAACCCAGGGCGGCCAAGAACAGCATCCATCCTGTCCTGATCACCGACCACTACCAAGAGGAGATCCAGCGGCTGACCGGCCTGGGCGCCACGCCGCTCAACGAGATCAACCTCCCGGCAGTCCGCTGGACCACGTTCGCCGATCCGGAGGGTAACGAGTTCGACCTGGTGATCTGGAAGTCCGAGTAGTCGCCAAGTCCAAGCAGCAACCAAGACCCCAGCGATGATCTTGGATCGGCGGCTACCGTCAGCGGTAACCCTCGATCCAAGATCATCAGCTGGCCATGTCGCGTACACCGGCCGGTTCGGCGGGATGCGGGTACCCACCCGGTACTGCCGCGCGAGACGGTGGACGTCTACCCAGCCGGACACGTCCCGCGGCCCGGCCGATCTGCCGATGCCGACAGGCCCGCGCCCAGTGACCCTGCCCGGGTACCAGCGCGCTGACGCTGACACAATGCGAGCATGTCGCTAGTGCCCGTTCTGGACACCTTGGAGACCGATCGCCTCATCCTTCGGCATCGCAGAGTGGACGAGGCCGCCATCTATCGCCAGTTGTGGACTGAGCGGGATCCCCGGGTGCCGTCGCATAGGCGGATAAGTCCCGAGGACCGGCCTACCGAGGAGTACATCGCCGCGCAGATACGCGCAGAACGTGAGGAGTCGAGGCCAGGGATTCTGGCGGTGGAGCGGAAGAGCACGGCCGACGTCATCGGGTATTGCGGGCTGGTCTTTCATGGGAACGGATCGCCCGACGAGCCTGAATTGGCTTACGAGTTGCTGCGTGTGCTCACGGCCGCCGTTACGCGACTGAGGCAGGCCGGGCCGTGGTCACATGGGTGAGTGAGGCGGCTACGGGCGGACCCCGGCGTCATCGCCTAGCTCAGGGCTACTGTTGTGCCGGCTTCGGCCGCTCTCGCGACATTCACTAGCGTCATGCCAACCTCGCGAGCTTGAGCGGGTGTCAGATCGATCCACAGGTCAGGTCCCTTGCCGGATCCGGCGGACAGGTTGAGCTCCACCCAGGCCGGTCCCGCTTCGGCCTGCACGTTCTCCGACCGAGCCCAGATGGCGACCGCCACGGCGGAGGCGGGGCACTCACCGCTGCCCGGCTCGTCCGGTTTCAGCTCGAAGTTAAGCCAGTGATGCGTGAAGCTCTCGTCTGCGGTCTTGGGAGGCCAATCCGGAAAGTGCTCCGTCCTGGTGCACCAGGACGGGCACGCGAGTGTTACTTCAGCGTCCAGGCTGTCGACGTATACGCTTTCCGGCATCCACTTGCTCCCTCCAGCCCACCACTCATGTTCTTCACTCTTGCCCCGCTCCTCGGCAGCTGTAACACGGCTCACTCTCTGCAACGCCGGTTATTCGGCGGCCGCGCGGGGCTGTCCGGCCAGGACGGGTTGCGCAGCATCGCTGGCCGGGGCGCTCAGCAAGGGATTAGGCGCGTGCAGGAGGAGCAGGCTCTGCGACCGGTCACCCGGGTGGCTGTAGCCGTGGCAGGAGAAGTGGACAATGTCGGCGTCGGGCAGGCGGGCGGTCACCGTGGTTTTCGTTGGCGCGGAGCCTGCGGGGGCGTCCGGCCCTTCGATCAGCAGGGCGGGCCTGTGCCCAGTCCGTATCCACGTGCACCCGGACGGAGACGCACGCGGTGATCTTCACGGCCCCAGCAGGGCGGCGGGAATGACTGCGATGCCGTCGGCGCGCCGGTAGGCGTAACGCCCGGTAGTAATGACCGCGGCATCAATCAGGTCATCGCCGATGCTGTCACGCAGCCAGCGCAGGTGGGTCACGTCGGAGTCGGTGATGGTGGTGCTTAGCTTCACTTCCAGGGCGACGACCCGGCGGTCGTCGCGCTCGACGATGAAGTCCACCTCGTGATCGCCGTTACGCGTCCGGAGGTGATGGACCGATGCCTCCGATGCCTGCGCGTAGACCCGCAGGTTGAGCGCGATGAGAGACTCGAAGAGCGCGCCGAGCAAGGTACCGTCCCGCGGAATGACCGGCCCGTGCTGTGAGTCAGAGAGCAGTGAGCCGGCGCCCGCGCCCAGCAGCCGTGCTGCCAGGGCAGGATCGACAAGATAATGCTTGGGGGCCTGTGCAAGCCTGGACAGGTGACTGCGGGAAGGCAACCAGCCTGGCACCGGATCAAGCAGCCAGATCTGGCTCAGCACATCCCGGTAGGCGATCGTGGTCGTCTTGGCCGGCTTGTCTCCCTCTCCCGGCGTGGCAGCGTCGAGAATGACCGCGTAGGCCGCGGTGGTCCCGGTCGCGGCCGCATAAGCGGTCAGCCATGCGCGCAGCGTAGCAGGCCGTCGGACAAGGTAACCTTGCTCGGGAAAGTCATACTCCACGATCCGGTCAAGGTACCCGTTGAGCTGCGCGCGGCGTGCCGCCGGCGGCATCGCGCGGATCGCAGGAAATCCCGAGCGCAGCAATTCCTCGGTGTAACTGGGAAGATCGAGATCGGTCTCGCCGTCTATTCGGCTGGCGCTCCCGGACAGCATGTCACGCAAGCTGACCGTCGCGATTCCGGGCAGGCGCTCCGCAAGCGCCATGGGGCGCATCCGCACCCGGACGATCCGGCCAGCTCCTGAGTGGCTGGGCGCAGAGACCGGAGTGGCGCTCCCGGTAAGCAAGAACCGGCCCGGGCTCGGGTCCCGGTCGACACTGCGGCGTACCAGGTCCCACACCACCGGGTAGCGCTGCCATTCGTCCACGAGAACGGGCGGGGACGCGCGATCCAGCCGGGCCGGGTCAGCAGCCAGTAGCTCCCGCTGCCCGGGCTCATCGAGGGCGAGCATAGTCCGCGCCCGGCGTTGCGCGGTCGCGGTCTTGCCGACCCCCTTAGGACCCTCAATGCTGAGGGCAGCGAGCCCTCCGCTGAGCTCGTCGAGTTCGCCGTCCACGATCCGTGGCAGGTAGTCAACCATGATTCATACACTACCATTAGCATAACTTCAACGCTACTATTAGCAGCCGTTCTAGGATGCCTTTAGCAGGTATCTGCCAATCCTGGCAGCGGTTGCCGACCGGTCAATCCCCAGATCAGAGGGTGACCGGCAGGCGGCGCGGCCTATGTGATGGCTGAAAGCGATCTTAACGCTACACACGGCTAGAGCGGCCGGGCCGCCGACTGGCGGGCCGCTCGTGCATGGCCCTCGGGCCAGGACCCCGCTTGGACGGTGAACAGCTCCCAGACCGCATCCCGGGTATCGGCATATCTGCTGGACCCGGGCACACTGAAAGCGCTGCCCGCTAAGGAAATCTTCGCCGGTGGGGCGGCTGGGGCTCGAACCCAGGACCGGCGGATTATGAGTCCGCTGCTCTAACCGGCTGAGCTACCGCCCCCTGCCTCACCGCACCTTACCTGAAACCGCCGTGTCCCGCGACGTAGGCGCCTGCCAAAGAGAAACCTGGGATAACCGGCACCCTGCACCGGCGAAGTAGACACTCTCTCGGCGCGATACGTGTCGAATCCGCCGACGCGTGGCGTACGCGGCACGGATGACATGCGGTGCAAGGTCGTCGCTCCAGCCCCCTGAACACCACTGGTCCACGCAGACCTCAGAAATTGGGGCCAGCCCTCATGGGCCGCTCTCCGTTTGCCGGAAGATTCGTGTCTGACGGAAGAAAAAGAGTCAGAAATGACCCTTTATCTTCCGCCGAGCATCGAATTTCCGTCTGAATCCGAAGGCGCGCCGAGAATCGGGGCACGCCAAACTGCACCTTCGGCGCGGGCCTCCAGGAAGGCAATTCCAACGCAGCAACGCCCCAAACGCAGCTAACGCACCAACGTAGCTAGTAACGGCCCGCGGTCTGCATCGACATGGCGTGCTCCACCAGAGTGACCAGGGTGGCCTTGGTGGACTCACGGTTCCGGGCGTCGCACGGGACGATCGGCACGTTCGGGCCGATCGCCAGCGCCTCGGCGACGTCGCGGCTGCGATGCGGGAACTGGCCGTGGAAGCCGTTAATGCCAATGACGAACGGCAGCCCGCTGGCCTCGAAGTAGTCCACCGCGGGGAACGAGTCCGCCAGCCTGCGCGTGTCGACGAGCACCACCGCGCCGATCGCACCCTGGATCAGGTCGTCCCACATGAACCAGAACCGGTGCTGTCCGGGCGTCCCGAACATGTAGAGCACCAGGTCCTTATCCAGCGTGATCCGTCCGAAGTCCATCGCAACCGTGGTGGTGTTCTTGTCCGGCACATGCGAGAGGTCGTCCACGTCCGTGCTCGCCACGGTCATGACCGCTTCCGTCGTCAGAGGCGTGATCTCAGAGACCGAGCCGACGAACGTCGTCTTGCCTACGCCAAATCCGCCAGCCACGACAATCTTGACCGAGGTCATGGCTTGGCCCGCGTCGGCCGCGGGGCGCGCGACGCTAGATCTTACGGAGTCCACTAAGCACCCTTTCGAGCAGATGGAGGTCCGGACGGCCCTCCGCGTCATCACGCTGATGGATGCGGACCAGTCCGTCCGCACTCATGTCCGCGATGAGAATCCTAGCCACGCCCAGCGGCAGCCGCAGTACCGCGGACACCTCCGCCACCGATCGCCAGTCCCGGCAGAACTGCAGGATCGCCTGGCACTCGGGTGCCAGCACCGACAGATCGCGCGGTTCGAGAACGGTCGCGGTCACCAGAGCCTCGATGGCCAGCTGGAACCGGCTCTGCGTCCGGCCACCGGTAACGGTGTACGGCCGGACAAGCCTAGTGGAGCCGTCTTCCTCGGCTCCGAAACTGCTGAATCCGCTTCCGCTACGCACCGAACCATCGTCCCACCCGCCCGCCCGAATTCCTGCACCTTGCCAGGAATTGGGCGGGCTGGAGAACGGCGATCTATCGTCACCGCGCCCTTGGCCAGCCACTGAAACCTCCGGTTACCGTCGTCCGTCACCCGGAATTGCCGCTTGCATGACACCGCGGGTGGCCGGGGTGAGTACCCGTCCGGCCCGCTCGACAAGCAAAGTCATCTCGTAGGCGACGAGCCCGAGATCACAGGTAGACGCGGCGAGTACAGCGATGCTGGAACCATTGCTGATCGCCATGATGACCAGCACGCCTCGCTGCATTTCCACCACCGTCTGCACGACTGCGCCGCCCTCGAAAACCCGCGACGCACCTTGGGTCAAACTTGTCAGCCCCGACGTAACCGCCGCCAGCTGATCAGCCCGCTCCTGGGGGAAACCCGCGCTGAACGCCAGCGGCAGGCCATCCGAGGAGACCACCACCGCGTGCGCCACATCCGGGACACGCTCCACGAAGTTGGTGATCAACCAGTTAAGATCCTGCGCTGGGCGCCCTGGCGTAGTCACGCTTCCTCCTCTCGTCCGCGGAACTCATTATGCGCTAGTTGAAATGCAATCACGCTCTATTGCTCCTCGATCTGGGGTGCGGCAGCGCGGCCCTCGCGCACGCCTCGCTGGAAGCTCGACAACCGGGCACGGACATCATCCGCTGTCCGAACCGGCGCGCTCGACGCCGCCGTGTCCTCACCGCCGCCAACAGAACCAGGCACCAGGTTAGCCCTCGGTACCCGCTTAGGCAGTCCTGCCTGCGTCGTCTCTCCTGCCGCGGGCGTGGCGACCACCTGAGCCGCCCGCCAGCCTTCGTCCGCCGGCGACGTCCACGCCTGCGGCGCGGGCGCCGGGGCGGCAGCTGCCGCCACGGTCGGCTGATTCGGGCTGACCCGGTTTGCGCCCATCGACTTACCACTGCGCCGGAACCAGTCCGACTCCAGTGAGTCGAAGATCGGGAGCCGGTAGTCATGGCTGCCGGCTGGCGGGACGGTAATCTCCGCCGTTCCGTTGCCGTTGACGACCGGGCTGCCATTGCCATTACTGATGCCGTCGCCGTAACCATCGCCCCGCGAAGGCAGGGCGGAAGGCACAGCCAGGTCGTCATCCGCCGGGAAGCCGAAGGCGCTCGGGCCATCGCCGCCGCGGACCGGTGGCTGCCCGCCGCCGAAGGACGGCAGCCGGCTCGGCAGTGCGCCGGTGCCCGGGTCGGACGGGCCGCTGGCGGGCGACGGGATGCTGGGGCCAGCGCCGTTGCGCATCGGCAGCGGCGGCACCGTGGGCGGCTGCTGCAGCGACTGGATCGGCTGCGGCTGAGACTGAGACGAGCCAGGCTGGCCAGGCACCGGGTGCGGACCGGACGGACTCTGCGGACCTGAGCCGAAGGAAGGGACCGACGGACCGGACGGGCTGAAGGACGGCGACGTCGAAGGTCCAGGCGTGGAGAACCGCGGGATGCGCGCGGCGGCGCTGGCCTGCGAGGCCGCGTTTCCTCCCTGCGGCGTGGGCGCCGACAGTGACGGGGCCGGGCCGAAGTCGTCGGCCTCAAACTTGCGCAGCCTGCCAAGCGGCGCATTAACTTCCGGCGCCGCGACGGTCTCTGGCAGCCAGATCAGCGCGGTCAGGCCGCCGGCCTGCGCGTGCCGCAGCCGGACCCGCACACCGTGCCGTGCCGCCAGGCGGCCGACCACGAACAGGCCCATCCGGCGGGATACCGCTACGTCCACGACCGGCGGGTTGTCCAGTCGCCAGTTCGCGTGCGACATCTCCTGGTCGGAGACGCCCACACCGTTGTCTGTGATGTCAAGCAGCACGCCGCCGCTGGACAGCGGCTGCCCGGAAACATACACCTGAGTGTCTTCCGGCGAGAACGTGGTGGCATTCTCTACGATCTCGGCCAGTAGGTGCACCACGTCGTTGACGGCCTGGCCGACGACCACGATGCCGGGCTGGACGTTGAGCACGACTCGCTCGTACTGCTCGATCTCGGAGATCGCCGCGCGGAGCACGTCCACAAGCGGAATGGGCTGGCTCCACCGCCTTGATACTTCGTGACCGGCCAGGACCAGCAGGTTCTCGGAGTTGCGGCGCATACGGGTGGCCAGGTGGTCCAGCCGGAACAGGCTGCTCAGCCGGTCCGAATCCTGCTCGCTCTGCTCAAGGGAGTCGATCAGCGACAGCTGGCGCTCGATCAGGGACTGGCTGCGGCGCGACAGGTTGATGAACATCGCGTTCAGGTTGCCGCGCAGCATGGCCTCGTCTGCCGCCAGCCGTACCGCCTCGCGGTGCACCTGGTCGAAGGCCCGCGCCACTTCACCGATCTCGTCGGTGGAGCTGACCCCGATCGGCTCGATCTCGACGCCTTCGTCCGAGCCCTCGCTCTGGCTGAGCCGGCGCACGATGTCGGGCAGCCGGTGACCGGCCACGTCGAGCGCGTCACTGCGCAGCTTGCGCAGCGGCCGGGTCAGCGACCGGGCCACCATCGTCGAAACCAGCAGGACCAGGAGCAGCAGCAGGAACGTGATCCCGGCCGTCCACCACAGCTGGCTGCCCCAGTGCGACTCCAGCGCCGCCGCCCGGCTGCTGATCGAGGAGACCAGGCCATCGGCGACGTCCTGGGTGTCATTGATGGTGGTGCTCATGTCGGTGTAGTAGTCGCCGGCCACCAGGTTGCGGGTCAGCGGGACGGTCGAGGACTGCTCGGCCTGAGACACGGCCTCCGACTCGTCCTCCGCCGCCTGGTCCACCTCCGTGCCGCTCACCTGGTTCGTGAACGCCTGCTGCTCGGTCAGGCTGGTTGAGGCGTTGAAGTCGTTCTCTTCGGCCTGGACGTCGTAGAACGCGCCCTGGAGGTCGGACAAGTCGGTCGGCTGGAGCAGGCCGGACGGCGAGCTGAGCGCCGAGAACAGGATCCCGCGCTCGACCGACATCTCGTTCTCGGCCCGCATCAAGGCGGCGAGCGTGGTGACGTTGCCCTGCAGCTGGGCGTCGTTGGCGCCACTGCCGACCGCGCCGATGAAGGTGTCCGCGGGCGCGATGAGGTTGTCGGTGTAGACCAGGATCGCCTTCTCGGCAGGAATCTTCGTGCCGTTGATGGCGAGGCGGTCCTGGGGCAGGTCAGAGCCGACCGCGCCGATCAGGGCGTTCAGGTCCTGGACGGTGCCGGCCTGGTACCCGGCTCCGGTGGTGACGCCAACCGCGTCGTCCTTGACTACAGTGATCTGGGTGCTCGTCGCCGCGCGAGCCACCAGGACCGCTTCGTAGACACTGTCCGAATCCACCTGGCCGGACGCGACGAAGGCCGCGGAGTTGTCCCGCTCGTTCTCCAGGTCCGCCGCGAGCACCACCACCGCGGAGTTGAGCTGGGCCAGGTGCTGCACCCGGCCGTAGGCTTCGTAGCTGCTGGCGTCGGAGCTGATCTGGATGGCCCCGAGGATCGCCGCGGTGATCGTGGGGATAGCGATAACCGCCGCCAGACGCCAGCGCACCCGCCAGTTACTGAGAGCGAACCGCGATCCGGCCGGGCGACTACCGCGCGTGCTCACCGGACGGGTGGATACCGGGATCTGGGCGCCACCCGCGGTCTGCGGGCTCGCGGCCAGCACACCCTGGGAAGGCCCGAAACTCGGGGGCGCCGCATCCGCGTCGGCAACCGGCGCCGGGGACGCAGAGTTACCGTCCTCAGCCGGTTCACCGAGACTGGTTACCGATCGTCTACGCACTACGCTCGCACCTCGTCAACAGGGCGGCCGAGGCCACACTTTCGTTCTCGTTACAAAGCGGGTAAGGACATATAATCACGATCGGTTACGCCGCATGGGGCATTCGGCAGTAAATAGAGACATCTTAGTTGAGCGGGTCATCGCTGCGCTCGCGGCCATAGTCGTCGCTAGGTACCCCTCGTCACACACGGCTTTTCAGTCACATTGCGTAACCTTCACCCGGCCATCGCCGGCCGGACGGGAGCACCGCCGCGTCGTCACTGTCCGCTATCCGAGGCCCAGCTGGCGAGCGATCAGCATGCGCTGGACTTCCGAGGTGCCCTCGCCGATCTCCAGGATCTTGGCGTCCCGGTAGAACCGGCCGACCGGGGTCTCGTTCATGAAGCCATAGCCGCCGAACACCTGGGTCGCCGCCCGCGCGTTATCCATCGCGGCATCGGACGCGGTGAGCTTGGCGATCGCCGCTTCCTTCTTGATCGGCTCGCCGGCCATCAGCTTGGCCGCGGCGTGGTACCAGGCGAGCCTGGACACGTGCGCGCGCCGCTCCATGTCGGCGATAGCGAACTGGATCGCCTGGTGCTCCGCCAGCCGGTGCCCGAACGCCTCGCGTTCCATCGCGTAGCGAACGCATTCGTCTACGCAGCCCTGAGCCAGGCCGGTGGACAGCGCGGCGATCGCCACCCGGCCCTCGTCCAGGATCCGCAGGAACTGCGCATAGCCGCGCCCGCGCTCGCCGAGCAGGTTCTCCTCCGGTACCCGGCAGCCGCTGAAGGACAGCTCCCTGGTGTCGGACGCACACCAGCCGACCTTTGAGTACTCCGGTCCCGGGGTGAATCCGGGGGTGCCGTTCGGCACGATGATCGAGGATATTTCCTTGCGGCCCGCATCGTCCTGGCCGGTAATGGCCAGCACGGTGACCAGCGACGTGATGCTCGTGCCCGAATTGGTGATGAACGCCTTCGATCCGTCAATCACCCACGCCCCGTCCTCGAGCCGCGCGGTGGTGCGCATGCCACCGGGGATGTCCGAGCCGCCACCGGGCTCAGTCAGGCCGAACGCGGCTATCCGCTCACCCGCGCACAGGTCGGGCAGGTAGCGACGGCGCTGCTCGTCGGTGCCGAACCGGTAGATGGGCATCGCGCCGAGCGACACCCCGGCCTCCAGGGTGATCGCAACCGAGGAATCGACCCGGGCCAGTTCCTCCAGGGCAATGCAGAGCGCGAAGTAATCGCCGCCCATACCGCCGTATTCTTCAGGGAAAGGCAGGCCGAAGAGGCCGAGCTTGCCCATCTTGGCGACGATCTCGTAGGGGAACTCCCCGCGCTCGTAGTAGCCGCCGATTACCGGCGCCACCACCTCGCGGGCGAACTGCGCTACGGAGTCCCGCAGGTCCTGCTGCTCCGGCGCCAGCTGATGACTGATCATAGGGACACCTTCGCACACACGCGCGGACAGCGGTAACCTGTGGCAGGTCAGTATAGCGAGATCTCAGCAGAGAGCGAGAGAATGGCAAGCCTGACCTGCCCAGACTGCGGAGTCACGGTCCAGCCTGCGGACCTGATCTGCTTCCGCTGCGGAGCGAACCTGCCGCATGCTCCCGGGCCCGATGACGACGTGCCGACGCCGACCATCTCGCAGAAGTTCCTCAGCGGGGACCTGCAGCCGCGGCGCATCTCGCCAGTAGTGATGCGGATCACATTCCCGACCGGCAACGTCGATATCCCGGCGGGCACCTCCGTGCTGCTCGGCCGCGATCCGGCGGAATCACTGGTCGCCGCGGCGTTCGCCCGGTTCGACAACGTGTCGCGCCGGCACGCCACCGTGGCAGTGGACGACGCGGGACATGCCACGATCCGCGACGAGGGCTCCACCAACGGCACCTTCGTGAACGACGACCGGGTGCTGCCCGCCGCCGACGTCCGCCTGGTTGACGGTGACAGGATCCGGCTGGCCGCCGACGTGACCGGAAGCGTGTCCCTCCCCCAGGCCGAGCCGGACCCGGCCGGCCTGACGCGTAACGGCACGATCTGAGGCCCCGCTCGCTTAACGGGGGGCGAGCGGCGGGTGGCAGGCGCATTACGTAAGATCATGTTCGGGATGATCCGAGCGCGATTCGGGGGCTATGAGGCGTGCCGCACTTCATGCTCTCCTGGGAGGATGCCGCACTTGGCGCTGGCCTCCTGGCAGTCGTCAGCGTGCTCGGCCGCCTGCTTACCTCCGTACTCGCACCGCGGATCGGTTACCGGCTGCGGATCGGCAGCGGCGTGGCCTGGGAAGCCGGGCTGCTGTTCGGCCTGTACGCCCTGTGGCAGTTCGCCGGGAGTTTCACCGTGATGAGCCGGGCCGGGGGCCTGGCGCGGGGACAGTGGATCTGGCACGCCGAGCGGGTGCTGCACTTGCCAAGCGAGGCAGCCGTGCAGCGGCTCTTCCTGCCATATCCGGTGATCATCCAGGCATTCAACTTGTACTACGACATCCTGCACTTCCCCATGCTGATCGCCTGCCTGATCTGGGTGTACGCGTGGCACCGGGCCGACTATCCCCGGATCAGGACCATCTTGGTGCTGTTCACCGCGGCCAGCCTGGCCGTGCAGCTGATCCCGGTGGCGCCCCCCCGGCTGCTGCCCGGCGCCGGCATGGTTGATACCGCGTTCAAGTACGGGCAGTCGGTCTACACCTGGAACAACGGCGCGCTGGCGGCGGACCAGTACTCGGCGATGCCTTCTGTGCATGTCGGGTGGGCGCTGATCGTGGCCATCGCGGTCATCACCGTGTCGCGGAGCCGCTGGCGGTGGCTAGCGCTGGCCTACCCGGCACTCACCCTGCTGGTCGTCGTGGTTACCGCTAACCACTTCTGGCTGGACGGCATCGCCGCGGCGGCACTGGTCGGCCTCGCCGTACTCGCGCAGCAGGCCCTGACAAAGGTCCGGAGCCGGCCGGAACATGCAGCCCATGGCGACTCCGAGCAAGAGCCAGTCAGCGTCGGCTCATGAGCAGCCAGTCACACGCATTATCGCTTAATGGCAACACGCGGGCACTTTAAGTAGCGACCATGATCATCTTTGTGTCAGGGTAGGGCCTCGGGGCGCCTGGACGACGGGAGGCGCTGACGATCCCGGGGGGGTGCACAGCGTGTTTCTGGGCTGCGTTCTGGCTGCCTTGGCGGCGGTTGTTCTAGTGGCAGTGATCGATTTCGCGGCCGCGAAGATGGGCCGCGGCAAGATCGACACGGCGCCGGATGGCGTGACCGGCGGGCATGCGGTGAACATCATCAGGGCACTGTTCCTGATGTCGTTCGCGATCGGCCTGATCGTGCCGTGGAGCACCAACGACACCGCACGGCAGAACACCTACGCCGAAGCCCAGGCGCTGGTCGAGGCGTACTGGCAAGCCAACCGCCTGCCCGCCGCCGAGGCAGCCATCGTGCATGATGACCTGCGCGGCTATACGACGTTTGTCATCGGCACCGAATGGCCCGAGCTCGCCAAGGGCGACGTGTCCCAGCAGGGCTGGACCATGCTGGATGGCCTGCGCGCCAACCTGATGAGCCTCAATTATCCGGAGAAGGACTATTCCGACGCGGACACCGCGGTACTGGACCAGATCAGCGACGTGTACGCGGCTCGCAGGCAGCGTGCGGTCGACGCCGCGGCGAGCCTGCCGGAGGCCGTCAGCGTCTTCGCCATCCTCAATGGCCTGCTCGTCGTGCTCTTTCCGTTCCTGGTCGGCGTCCGTCCGCAAGGCAGGGCGCTGGTGCCGCTGGCCATTACCGCCGCCCTCATCGGCGCGGGGCTGTTCCTGGTGGTCGATAACAACCATGTGTTCAGCGGCGGGATCGCGGTCAAGCCGGAGGCGTTCCAGTCCGCATTCCAGGAAATGCAGCGGATCCCCTGATGCGCCTGCGCAGACTGGCCCTGGCCGGTGCGGTTACCGGACTGCTCGCCATCCCGGGGTCCGCCATGGCTGCCGATGCCCCCGATCCGGCCGGCGCCTGCATTCACCTGAACCTGCTGCTGGTCGAGCTGAACCTCGGCCTGCTGCTAGGCCCAGGCGTGTGCACGGCCCAGGTCGTTTCCCCAGCGCCGCGCATCGCCCTGCTACCGGCCGGCCACGTGCACTCACGGCGCGACGTCTTCCCTGTGCATGTGACCGGGCCCGTGCATGTGACCGGGCCGGCGGCATCGAGCAGGCGCAGTGCACCGGGCGGGTCAGGGCCTTCCGGTTCACCACTCGCGCCGACCAGCCGAGCCCCGCTGAACGCGACCGGCACGCCGTTCCCGCCGCCCTCGCCCTCACCGAGCCAGCATGAGCCGCCTCCGCACGCACCCCCCGCCCAGCCCGCCGACGCGCAGGCCAGCTCGCGGCAAGCCAGCGCTGGCCGGACCAGCATGCCGGCGCAGGAGCCTAACCCGGGCCAGCAGCCCGGGAGCACGCCCCAGTCAGAAAGCACCCCCCAGCCGGGAACCGCCGCCAAGCCCGCAGACACGCCCCAGCCGTCACACACGCCGCACGGTGCGAGCGACGAGCCGGAAGCCGCCCCCAACCCCGGTCCGGCGCTAGAACCCGGCCCGGTGGCGACTCAGGGCACCGCAGGCTACTCCGCCACCGTGCCCTTCGACCGCGCGCTGCGGATACCACTGCAGACGCCCCGCATGACGCTCACCCAGTCGGGCGTCGTCACCACCATCGCGCTAGTCACCGCCACCCTAGGCGCCGCAGGACTCGGCACCGGCTCAGGTACCGACCCCGACCCCGACCCCGACGACCCCTGACTCCCGCACCAGCACCAGCACCAGCGGCCTTCCGTGCCAACTCGTGGAGCTTGGGGCCAGGGGCGCCGCACGCGTCAGGAGGCAGGGCCGATACTGAAGCGTGCCCGAAATCATCCTTGCATCCGCCTCGGCTTCCCGGCTCGGCGTCCTCCGCGGCGCCGGGCTGGACCCGAGGGTCATCGTCAGCTGCATCGACGAGTCGGCGATCACCGCGCCCACGACCGCTGGCCTGACCGAGCAGCTCGCCATCGCCAAGGCCACCGCGGTCGCCAACCGACTCGGCGAGGGGATCGTGATCGGCTGCGACTCCCTGCTGGACCTGGACGGGCAGCCGTACGGGAAGCCCGCCACGGCGACGGAGGCAACGCGGCGCTGGCACCTGATGTCCGGCCGGAGCGGCACCCTGGTCACCGGCCACTGCGTCATCGACGCGGCAACCCGCCGCCAGGCGCACGCCGTGTCCGCTGCCACGGTCAGGTTCGGCAGCCCTTCCGAGCAGGAGATCGCCGCCTACGTCGCCTCGGGCGAGCCGCTGGCCGTGGCGGGCGCGTTCACCCTGGAGGGCCGCGGCGGCTGGTTCGTGGACGGGATCGACGGCGATCACGGCACCGTGCTCGGCATCTCGCTGCCGCTGGTCCGCCGGCTGCTCGCCGACCTTGGCATTGCCGTGACATCGTTGTGGGAATGAACCGGCTGGGGTCAGCGCGTTAACCCTATTGACCCGGAAGGATCCATGGAACCAGAGAACAGCGTGCTGGACAGCCTGCGCAAGGCTGTCGAGGCGATGCCTGACGACGTGCCGCTCCGCCTCCACCTCGCTACCCTGCTCCTGCAGGCCGGCCAGCGGGACGAGGCTGTCCGCCAGCTGGGCGCCGTACTTCAGCGTGACCCTGGTAACACCGACGCTCTCACCCTCCTCCAGGCAGAACGGCCTGTGGTTCCCGAGACAGCGCCAGTGCCCGGTGGCTTTGACTGGACGCAAGCCGAGGATGAACTCCGCGATGTCATGCCGGCGATGTTCATCGGGGAGCCGGAAGACGCTGGAGCCTACGACCCGGAGCACGCGGGCCTGACGCTCGCCGACGTCGCCGGGATGACCGAGGTGAAGCAGCGCCTGGAGGCGGCGTTCCTGGCCCCGATGCGGAACCCGGAGCTGCGCAAGCTCTACGGCAAGTCGCTGCGCGGCGGGCTGCTGCTTTACGGGCCGCCGGGGTGCGGCAAGACGTTCATCGCCCGGGCGGTGGCCGGGGAGCTGGGCGCGAAGTTCATCTCCGTGTCGTTCGCCGACATCATCGACATGTTCGTCGGGCAGAGCGAGCGGAACATCCACGAGCTGTTCGAGATCGCGCGGCGGAACGCGCCGTGCGTGCTGTTCCTGGACGAGGTCGACGCGATCGGGCAGAAGCGCTCGCAGCTGCGGCACACCCCGATGCGCAGCGCGGTGAATCAGCTGCTGCTGGAACTGGATGATGTGTCCGGGAACAATGAGGGAGTTTTTCTGCTCGCGGCGACCAATCATCCTTGGGATGTGGACAGTGCACTGCGCCGGCCCGGCCGGTTCGACCGGACGCTGCTCGTGCTGCCGCCTGACGGCCCGGCCCGCGAGGGCGTGTTCCGGTTTCACCTGCGGGATCGCCCGGTGGCCGGCATTGACCTGGCGAAGCTTTCCCGGCTGACCGACGGCTACTCCGGTGCCGACATCGCGCATATCTGCGAGACCGCGGCGGAGAAAGCGCTGATGGACTCGGTACGGCTCGGCGAGCCGAGGATGATCGGCAGCCCCGACCTGGAGGCCGCCATCGGCGAGGTCAAGCCGTCCCTCGGCGCCTGGTTCGACACGGCAAGGAACGTAGCGCTGTTCGCTAATGAGGGCGGTGCCTACGACGACCTAGCCAGCTACCTGCGCAAGCGCAAGCTGCTCTAATGACTGGAGTCGCGCAGGAGCTGGCGCGTGCCTCGGCGATGCTCGACGTCCGCAGGTATGACGAGGCCACGTCGCTGCTCGCCCAGCTGGTGGCAGCGGAGCCGGAGAGCAGCCGCGCCTGGTGCCTGATGTCCCGCGCCCACCTGGGCACGTCTCGGTACACCGACGCGCTGGCCGCGGCGAACCGGGCGGTGATGCTCGACCCGGGCGACGAGTGGCCGCACCGGCTGGCCAGCAACGCGCTCGTCCATACCGGCCGCTACTCAGACGCGCTGCGTGCCGCGGAGCAGGCATGCCGGCTGGCGCCGCATTTCTGGCAGACGCATGTGTGCGTCGCGCAGGCAGCACTGGCCGGGTACCGGCTGGACGTGGCCAATGACGCGGCCGGGCGGGCGCGTGCCCTGGCGCCGAACGAGCCCGATGTGCACTTCCTGTCCGGCAAGGTCTCGCTGGCCGGCGGCGCGCTCGCCTCGGCGAAGGAGCATCAGGAGCGCGCGCTGGCGCTGGATCCCACCCACAGCGGGGCGATGAACGAGCTGGGCCGGATCCGCCTGCGGCGGCACGATGCCGCCGGGGCGATCCGGCACTTCATCAGCGCGGCCCGCTCCGCCCCCGAGGAGCACATCTACAGCCGCAATATCGACGTGGTGATCCTGCGGACGGTGTCCAGCGCCATTTACGTGTTCACGCTGATGGCGCTGGTCCTGATCTGGGTGCCCGCCATCGCGCACGTGACGCGGCTGCCCTTCCTGATCGGTCTCGGCGTGCTCGCCCTGCTGGCGGCCGGCTCCTTCGCCTGGCTGCTGCTGCGGCTGCCCCGCGAGGCGCGCCTGCTGGTCCGCAGGACGATACGCACCCGGCGGGTCGCGGGCGCGCTCGGTATCGCGGTGGGCGGAGTGGCGATCGCCTTCGGCATCGTGGCGGTCGCACCGGCCGACGACGTCACCATCTGGTTCCCGCTGGCGGTCATCATCACCGCCGCCGCCCGCGTAACCGCCCGCGCCACCCTCCGCAACGCCTCCCCCCGCAAGCCCTAGATAATCCCCGCCCCGGTTCCACAGGCAGCGGGCCTGCCCAGCCGACATTCCGCCATAATGCAAGATCGAATCTACGTTAGATTGCGTCTACGTAAGGAACCCACACGCGGACGCAATGCGGTGGCCGAGCGGGCCGACTTCACCACGATGCTCGCGCAGTCGAGCCTGCAGGGCGCCGACGCCGTGGCCGGATTGCGGGCGGGAGACTGGAACCAGGCGCTGCGCGCGCTGGCCCTGGCGCTGCCCGATGACCGGCCGCGAAGCCGGTCCTGCTCATCCTGGTCGGCAGTGATCTGTCGATCATGGAGGCATTGCAGTCGTACGGGCGCCCGTTCTTCGGCCGGGCAGTGAAGATGACCGTCAGGCCGCTGCACCTGGCGGACATCCATACCATGACCGGGCTGGACGCCGCCGAGGCAGTCGATGCGCTGCTGATCACGGGTGGCTCCCCTGAAGTGGTTCAGGCATGGGAGCGCGGCATGCACCGCGGCGACTACCTGCGGCAGGAACTGGCCAATCCGCTCTCGCCACTGCTGATGGCGGGCGAGCTATCTCTGCTCGGCGAGTTCCCGGAAGCATCCAGGGCTCGCGCCGTGCTAGAGACCGTCGGCAGCGGTGAACGGACCTTTACTATGATCGCCGCGGCGGCGGGCGCTGGGGCAAGCCCGCTGCCCTCTGGCACGCTCTCGCCAATCCTGGACACGCTGCTCAGCAAGCGCGTGCTGGCCACCGACAGCCCGTTGCCAACTAAGCCGGACACCAAGAACAAGCGCTATCGCATTGCCGATCCATACCTTCGCTTCTGGCTTGCCTTCCTCCAACGTGGCCTGCCGTTGGTAGAGCGCGGCCGCGGGGACGTGCTGCTCGACCGTGTTGAACGCTCCTGGGACAGCTGGCGCGGCCGGACACCGAAGCGGTCGGCGGCTGGTGGAACCGGCAGAACAATCCGGAGATTGACCTGGTAGGCGCGGACCGTGCGCCGACCGCCAGGAACATCCACTTCCTTGGCTCGATCAAAATGGCTGGAGTTCTCAGTCCTTCAGCCGCCGGGATTACAACGACCTGGTGCGCGACATGCTCGCCGTCCCTGGAGTCAGCCCAGAAACCCCGCTGATCGCCGTATCCCGCAGCGGCGTCGCCGACGGGCTGCCGCTCGCGGCGCACTGGGGCCCAGAGGATCTGCTGCGCGCATGGCAATGACGGCGGCTACCAGGCCGAGCCCCGGCCGCCGCCGAATCCGCCGAAGCGACGGATGATCAGCAAGACGATGACCAGCGGGAGCAGGCCACCGAATCCGATGTGAACGCCGGTATTGTTGCCGCCAACAGACACGCCGATTGCCGAGACGGCGATCACAGCCACGACGATCGGGAGCGCAGGCATTCGCCATCCAGTGTGCCTTGCTACCGTCCCCGCCTGCGCAGTACCTGCCTGCGCAGTACCTGCTTGCGCCGCCCCCGCCTGCGCCGGCGGCAGGTCAGTGAAAAGGACAGCCAGTTCCCGCCCCGTCTTGGCCTGCAGCGCCTTCCCTGACCGCTCGTCGAACTCCTCGGTGGTCAGCCGGCCAGCCTGGAAGTGCTCGCTGAGCCGCGCGATCGCCTGGTCACGGTCAGCGTCGGAGATCCGGAGGTCGGCCTCTGCGTCAGCTGCGCTCATGACGATGGTGTCCTCTCTGTCCGGTTCCCCGCTAACTACACTACGGGCCGGGAACCGCGGGCGCGTCAGCCGATGGGTTGACTTCCGTCAGCCTCTGGGCTGATTCCGGAGCCGCGGAGCGCCATCGGACGGCTCGGACGGCCGGCAGCGCGAGCACGACGGCGCTGCTCAGCACACCGTAGACGGCCCCGATGCCGAAGACCGTCTGGACACCGATCGCGCTGGCCAGCCGACCGTCGATCCCGTAGCCGATCACGCCGATGCCGTATGCGGGGAAGACCGAGATCCCGTTCACCCGGGCGAGCATGTCTGGCGGCACCTGCTGCTGGATGACCGTGGCGTCGAAGGTCGAGAACACCGACGATCCCACGCCGCTGAACAACGCAGCCACGGCCACCCAGGGCGCGCCGCCGTGCAGCGCCAGGGCGATGTCCGGCAGGGCATAGCCGAACGTGCCGATGGTGGAGACGATGAGCGGCCGGCTGGGACGCCGGCCGAGCGAGAGCGTCCCCCCGATGATGGCACCGGCGCCCTGCACACCCAGGATCGCTCCCCAGACCGCGGCCCCGCCCAGGTACCCGTGGCCTAGCACCGGGCCGAGCAGCATCCACGGCGCCCAGGTGAGCAGGTTCATGAACGCGAACTGCACGCTGACCGTCCATAGCCAGGTCCGCGAGCGGAACTCGGCCCAGCCGGAAGCCATGTCCCGGAACATCGATGGCCGGGCCGACTCGGCGGACCGGGCAGGCAGCCGCAGCCGGCTGAGCGCGAGCACGCTCACGGCGTAGGTGGCCGCGTCGGCAGCCACCACGACCGCGGGTCCGGCCGACCCGGCCGCCGCGATCAGCAGCCCGCCCAGTGCGGGCCCGCCGATCCGGGTAATGGAGCTCGCCAGCCCGTACATGGCGTTCGCATCGCTGAGCCTGTCCGATGGCGCTATCTCCACGGTCAGCGCGCTCATCGCCGGGTCGAAGAATGCCTCGCCCATCCCGCCCAGCCAGGCCAGCAGGACGAACACCCACAGCGCCGGCCTGCCCGTGAACAGCAGGACCGCCAGCGAGGCCTGCGCACCGCAACGGAGCATGTCGGCGCCGAGCATCACCCGGCGCCGACCGAACCGGTCGGCGACCGCTCCCGCGAACGCCATCAGCAGTACCTGCGGCACGACCGCCGCGGCGAACACGTACCCGAGGTCGGTCGCGCTCGCGCCGGCGTCCAGCACCGCCCAGGCGATGGCTACCGCCGACATCGACGAGCCGAGCAGGGATGTCACGTACCCGGTATAGAAGGTGCGGAAATTCCGCTCCCCAAGCACCGCCGCCTTGCTCCGCAGCCCCTGGCCGGCCTTCATCAGGCCGCCCGCCGGGCCGAGATGATGATGACCAGGGACGACCCGCGCTGATGATCCGCATCGGCGGACAGGACCGTCCCCGACCAGCTCACGCGCCAGCGCTTCGGCAGAGCACGCCGACTCGCCGCCACGCGTCGCCGCAGGTCTTCATGGTGCTGTATCGCGATGCTCTTGGCAGTCTCGGGGTGCATGCACCGGATCGTGGCATCGACATCCAGCCCGGACAAGATCCATTGCTCAATAAAATTGAGCATGCCGGACTCAATATGCTCGCCCAGAGCAGCTGACGACCGGCCCGTTGCCAGTCATCAGAAATTTTTCGGTCGGGGCTCATGAATATTGAGCGGAATTGGCTCAATGCAACAGATCGGCCGCGAGAGTCACGAACTCGTGGCGAACCCAGGCACCGTGCACTTGACTTGCGGCATGTCGGCAAAAAACCGCGCACGCCTTACCTATAAGGTCGGCTACGCTGCCCGCCACCCGGACCGGATCATGCCTCACGCCCGCCGCCTGGCCCGCGACATGATGCTGCGCAGGAAGAATCCGGATCACGTGAGCTACTACCGCGCGGTGATGAAGGCGGATACCGCCCGCGGCGAGGAGTTCGCTGTCGGCGGCCGCACCCACCAGGAGTGGCTGGCTGTCGGGCAGATGCAGTTCGACTACCTGATCAGCCACGGCCTCAAGCCGGGCATGCGGATGCTGGAGATCGGCTGCGGCAACCTCCGTGCCGGCCGCCTGTTCATCGACTACCTGGAGCCAGGCAATTACTACGGCACCGACATCTCCCCGGACATCCTGCTCGCCGCCCAGCGCACCCTGGCCAGCGAGAACCTGCAGGACAAGGTGCCGTACCTGACCCTGGTCACCGACCTCAAGCTGGCCTTCCTTCCGGCCGGCTACTTCGATGTGGTGCACGCGCACAGCGTCTTCTCCCACTCCCCCATCGAGATCATCGACGAGTGCCTGGCCCACGTCGGCCGGGTCATGAGGCCGGACGCCTTCTTCGATTTCACCTTCGACCGCACCGAAGGCGCCGAGCACCAGGTCCTGCACGAGGACTTCTACTACCGCGCCGAGACCCTCATCGCACTCGCCGCCAAGCACGGCCTGGCCGGCGAGTTCATGGCCGACTGGGAGAAACTCCCGCACCTGCAGTCCAAGCTCCGCATAACCCACGCCCAGCGCCCCATGCGATGATTGCCCGATGACATGGAAAGCCCCAGACGTCGAGCGCCCGGACGGGCCGACGGCCGCACCCGAGCGCGTGCTGCTGCAGGGCATGCTCGACTGGCACCGGGCGACGCTGCTCTATAAGTGCGCTGGCCTGAGCGGTGAGCAGCTGGCCGAGCGTTCCGTGCCGCCGTCGGGGCTTTCCCTGCTCGGCCTGATCCGCCATATGACGAAGGTCGAGCGAACCTGGTTCCGCACCCGCTTCGCCGGCGAGCCGGTAGGCAACCCGTTCGGCGAGTACCAGAACGCCGACTTCGAGGAGCAGGACCCGGCGCGCGCCGCCGCCGACTACGCTCGCCTGACCGAGGAGTTCAAGCTGGTAGACGCCGCAGTGGCGAACGCCTCCCTGGACGACACCTTCGACCACCGTGGCGAGCCCATGTCACTGCGGATGATCTACCTGCACATGATCGAGGAATACGCCCGCCACATCGGCCACGCCGACCTCCTCCGCGAGCAGATCGACGGCTCCACTGGCGAGTAGCCCGCCCGCCTCCCACCCATAGCGTGCCAGTGGCGCCAACGGGCCCGCTCAATCGCCCCGCAAGCCCGGTTGAGCGACGCCGTTGGCGCCACTGGCACGCGCGGCCGCCGCTAACCTTCCCTGGACGACACCTTCGACCACCGCCGCGCTGACATCACGTTGCGTGATGCATCCCGCACGTCGGGTGGTGTAGCTTGATCGCCCATGGCCGATGGCGATGAGTGGGACATCGAGTTTTACGCCGACGAGCGAGGTCGTGAACCCTGCCTCAAGTGAATGCGGAGCCTCAGCAGAGAGAAGTGCATTGCGCTCGAGACTGCGATCGAGCTGGTCCTAGCCCGTCGTGGTCTGGACGTAGTAGAAACCGAGTTCGGCAAGGCCCTCGGCGGCGGGCTCTATGAGTTTCGCCTGCGCTGGTCTGCCGAGGAAGTTGCAGGCAAGGCCGCCGCCGTCTTGGCTGAGCCCGTCGCAGAGACTGAAGGAGATCGCCGAGGCGCGGAAGCTTCTCACGGCTCAGCGGGAGGCAGAAAAGCGAGCAAGGGCGGGGCATCAGCGAGAGATTCGCAGGCGATAGCGACGGGAAGTGCTTTGACTCAATATGTGCTATGGCACATACTCGAGTCGTCGGGCGGGTCCGGCGAGGAAGGCAGGGATGGCTATGGGCACCAGGTTCAGCGACTACCTGGCCAGGTCCAAGGGAGCAGATACTCCCGAGGACGCTGCCCTCCGGGCCGCTTTCGCCGCCAGGATCACCCTTGGGCTCCAGTTCAGGGATGCCCGAGTGGGCAGGGGCCTTACACAGGTAGAACTCTCCGAGAAGAGCGGTGTCTCGCAGGCCGATATCAGCCGCATCGAGCGGGGCGCCGGCAATCCGACGGAGTCGACATTGCAGCGCCTGGCAGTCATCCTTGACCACCGTCTAGAACTTGTCTGACGAGTCCGGTCAATAGCGGGACGGCGGCCAGTACATCCCGCTTTCCTTCGGCTGCTAGTCGACCTTGCCCACAGGGCCGGTGGGATGGAGCGTTTGGTTACCGCCTGCGCATGGGCCCGAGAAGGCCTGCTCGTAAGCTGGTGGCCAGCACCGTCGAGGATTGCTTTAGAGTCCGGATAATCGGGGAGGTCTCGATCCGGTCCACCGTGCCGAGCGATCCCACACGGGTGGTCAGGAAGTCGTAGAACTCCTCCTCGTCGCGGCAGACGGCGCAGGCCAGCAGGTTGAACGCACCGGTAGTAGCTGCCGCATAGGCCACCTCGGGGAACTCACCGAGCGCTTTCCCCATCGCAGCGAGCTCCGATGGCGGCACCGAGAGCCACAGCCAGGTCTGCGCGTGGTACCCGAACGCGGGCATGTCGAGCTCGAGGTCGTAGAACAGCATTCCGGACTCCCGGAGCTGGTCCATCCGCCGCCGCACCGTCGACTCCGACCAGCCGACCGCCTTCGCGAGGTCGGCGTGGCTGGTCCGCCCGTCCATGCCGAGCTCGCGGAACAGAGCCAGGTCCAGCTCTCCGAACTCAAGCGTCTGGTCCCGCACCGGCCGCCGCAGCACCGCCTCCTGCTCTGGCAGCAACGCACGCAGGAACCCTAGTCCTCCCGACGCGGCGACATAGATGTGCAGCAGGCGGTGCGCACCGACCGCGACGATCCTGCCGCCGCGCGGCAGTTTAGCGAGCACCGCGTCGCGCTCGGCGGCGGCGCCGCGCACCGTACAGAGCACCTCGGTGTCGCCGGAGAGCAACTGCACCCAGGCGGTGTCGGTGCGGCGGGCGAGGCCCTCGGCAAGCGGCCTGGCGCTACCCGGCACGCACCGCATGTGAAGTACCCAGCCCAGCGAGCCCATGGTCTGCTTCGCCCGCAGCCCCACCACCCGGATGGCCCCGGCAGCCCGCAGCCGCCGGTAGCGCCGCGCTATCGTCTGGTCCGACACTGCGAGCACGGCCGCGATCTCGCTGAACGAGGCGCGCCCGTCGATCGCGAGGCAGTGCACAATCCGCCCGTCCAGCTCGTCGATTTCCACCAGTTCACCGTAACATCTATCGGAAATCTTCATATATGACGATGGAGCTATCTCTCTCCGTCACCCGCCCGGCATCCTGATCGCATGCGACTGTGTTCCTTTCTAAAACCGTGGCTGCCGCTCGCCGCGATCTGCGCGGGCACATTCATGCTCCTGGTCGACGTGACAATCGTGACCGTGGCCCTGCCCGACATGGCGAGGTCGCTGCACACCTCCTTCAGCGAACTGCAGTGGGTCATCGACATCTACGCGCTGGTACTCGCGGCGCTGGTGCTGACCGCCGGCGCGGTAGCCGACCGCATCGGCCGACGGGCGGTGTACCTATCGGGCCTGGTGCTGTTCGCGGCGTCCTCAGCGGCGTCCGGCGCCGCGATCAACGTGCCGATGCTGATCGCTGCCCGCGGCGTCCAGGGCTGCTGGCCGGAGCGGTCGTCGCGCTCGCGCTGTTCGCCGCGACCGAGCAGAAGCGGCCGGATCCGATGCTGGACCTGTCCCTGCTGCGCAACCGTCCGTTCAGCGCCCTGCTGGTCGCCGGCGCGCTGATGTCGGCGGCCGCCTGGGCGGTCATGGCGTATGAGTCGCTGTGGCTGCAGTCACTGCTCGGCAAGTCAGCGATCGGCGCCGGGCTGGTACTGCTGCCGGCCGCGCTGATGGCCTTCGTCGTGTCGGCCGGGCTCGGACGGCACATGCACCGGCTTTCTCCCCGGATTCCGATCGGCACCGGGATGGCGTGCATCGCCGCCGGGGTCCTCGCCCAAGCCGTGATCCGGTCCGGCTCTGCCGACTGGGTCATCATGCCCGGCACCGCCCTCGTCGGCATCGGGGCGGGCCTGGTCATGGCGCCGTTGTCCTCGGCCGCGATGGCCCAGGTCCCGCACCAGAAGGCGGGCATGGCCGCCGGCGCGGTCGCGACCTTCCGCCAGCTCGGCTACGCCTTCGGCATCGCGGTACTCGGCGAGGTATTCAGGGGCGGCCTGACCCGCGTGGCGGGTTCCGGCCTTGCCCCCGCGCTGAGCGGCGGGGAGGCGAGCACCGTGCTCGCGCGGCACCCCGGCCTGTCGCTACCGGTGCATGAGGCGTTCGCGGCCGGCCTTGACCAGACCCTGCTGGTCGCCACCGGCCTCGCGATCATCGGCGCACTGGCGGTCTTTGCCTTCGTCCGCACTCCCGCGGCGGCCCCGCCCACGTCCCCCGCCACCTCCGCACAATCGGCCACCGGGTCTGGACTGCCTACCCTGAACATCAGCCGCTCACAATCGGCAGGGGAGATCAGGCCGCTCACGTTACCTGACTGCACTCACACTGCGTCACGACCGTCGATGGCGATCAGCACGCGTGAACCGATCTGGTCGGCCTCGGGGCATTCGGCGCCCGCCAGTTGAGGCGTACGGATCTGGTGGATCTGGTGCGCGACGATCGACTCGGACCACGCGGCCGAACTACCTCACATGCCGATGAGCGGATGTTGCAGGTCGTATACCGGTGTGCTCGCATGTATCTCGTAAATGCGGTGGCGATCGTTCATTCAGGCATGCTGTCGCAATACGGTGCTTCAAGAAATCCGGTTCTGCGCTCTTGTGCTGCGGTCACGCTTACTCGGCGATAACTGATACGCGGTCGCGGAGAGACTGCCGTCCGGCGATAAGGCATCGCCGCAATGGGTTAGCGACCTGATGCGTGCGTTCATCGGCCCACATCGCGGTGGCGATCAACGCGGCGATCACGGCGCCAAGCGTCACCTCGAACAGCACCTTGCCAAGAAGCGCCAGCAACGTTAGCCAGGTCAGGTATAGCGCGAACCCGATGATTCCCAGGAATCCAATTATTATGAGCGCGATTTTTATAAACAAGTAGTCACCCAGGAGTCTGTCTGTCCAGAAGATGACGAAAGCGGCCACGATGAAACCACATCCGATCAGCGAGATCCAGCTGCCCCATGGGTGAGCCATCACGGTGAACCAGCGATGGTGGGCTGATCCCCGCAGTCCGTCGCTTACCTTCGCCAGCAGTCCCGATGAGAATTCCCCGCGTACATCCAGTACCTGCTCGTAAAGCGCGATTCCCGTCGCGCCGAGCAGCGTGAGCGTCCACAGGCTTATGTGGAGAGCCCAGAGCACGGTTGCTGGACGGGGGTGGCGGTTGACGCGCACCCAGTCCCGGCTGCTTACCCTGCCCATGTGCTTATCTCCCGCCGCGCCTGCCAGGTTCGCCCGCGTCGGCCAGTCGAGGCGCTCGATGAGATGGACATAGCGTTTGTCCATATGGAGACGGCTCACGATGGCTTCCGTCAGCGCGACGGCGTTCGGGCTGGGCGCCTGATGACACCCGGCGGCCCGGCAGACTTCGTCGACCTTGGCCCAGTCGAATTCTCCTTTGACTTCGATCCCCTCGTCCCGACCTACCGCACGGACTAGGGCACCGAGGCCGGGGAGAAATGCGTCGGCCTTGACCGCGGATGCGCCACTCGTCCGTTCCGCGATCGCCAGCCCGACGATCGGCAACGCGATGCGTACGTCGAGATTGCCGGTGGAATCCGGGATCGCATCCTCCGGACTGGTGTCGAGGAGGTAGCCCACACGGCCGGCGATCGGCGGCAAGGTACTGGTCCCCTTGGCGCCAAATGGCCGCCATATCCAGTCCAGTGTCCGGGCACCGGGTCGGATCGTGACGGCAGATTGCCTGAGTCCGTCCTCGACATCGGGGTTGACCAGCAGCTCCGCCAGCCACCAGGCGGCTCGCGTCGCCGCCGGGCCGTGCTCCCACAGCAACGCAGTCAAGGCGTCGGCGGCGGCCGGCGTCGCGATCATCGCGAGATCATCGAGCGCGTGCAGGTCGCCCGCTCGTGCCCGCTTGGTCAGCGCGGGGACGGCGAGATCGCCCATCGCCCGTAGCGCGACTTGCGCCTCCTGATCAGCCGCCGCCAGCGGGATGAGTGCCTCGGCCGCGTCCGTCTGGCCGGACGCGGCCAGCGCATGGAGAGCGGCCTGCCGCTGGCCAGAGTTGGCGTTCGCGCTGTCCGCGGTCTCGACGAGGGCAGCGAGGACCTTCCGGCCACGAGGACCGGGGGCGGCAGCCACCGCGCCAAACGCGGAGATGATCGCCTGGCGCTCTGGCAGTCGTCTGCCGAGCAGCGCGAGGAACTGGTCGATCACCGCTGCGGCATAGTCGTCGTTGATCTGCCGCGCGTCGGCTACGCACTCCAGCGCGAGGACACGATCAAGAGGTTCGGTGGAGCGCATGACCTCCCGTATCACGCCCGTGCAGTCCCTGATGCCGCCGCCGCACCACAGCTTCACGACCTCCCGCCATGCTGCCGGATCACGGCGATAGCACTGCAGCAGGCGATCCGGTTCATCGGCCAGCTCGCGAGCAGCGAGGTATTCCTGCAGGGTGAGGTGACGGAAGACGTAGCGGGTCCGGCCCCGGTCCTGCGCGATCAGCAGCTGGCTGCGGTTCACGATCTCGTCGAGCAGCGGGATGGCATTCGAGTCGTCGAGGTTGATGTCCGGCAGGACGTTCCTGACCACCGAGATCGCGTGCGCGCGCGTTATGGTCAACGGGTCGTCGGTGTCATTCGTTCCTTCCTGGAGTGTCACCGCGATCCGCTGCGCCGCCGCCAGCTTGTCGCTCACCTCATACGTTGACAGTGATCCGCTACGCCCAAGCTCGCGGTCGCGCCCGAGCAGGTGGAAGATGGCGGTTTCGTAAAAGCTAGCGCGCGAGGCGGGAAGTGCCCGCCCGGTCCTCGCGAACTTGTGGACGTAGAGGTAGGCGATCATCGTCAGCAGCAGTGGGCTGCGGGCGAGGCGCATCAGCGGCGGGTTGCCGCGCAACGTGGCCAGCAAGCGGTCCACGTCGGTCCGCTGCAACCCGGGCCACCTGCCCAGCAGGCGGTGCACGCTCACGTCGTCGAATTCGGCGACTCGTACGATGTGACTGAACTCGGGAGACAGCTGACCGTAATAAGCTGTATCCCGGCAGGTCACGACGAGCTGGCAGGTCGGGTAGGTCCTCGCGAAGTCGCGGATCATCCGCGCGACACGTTCTTGCTGGTGCCGGCCCACCTCATCGAGCCCGTCCAGGAGAAGGCGCAAGCGCCCTTCGTGCAGTGCGTTGTCGACAAAGGCGCGGGCGCCCCGGCGGACCTGGTTGCGGGCCAGTTCGTCGACGACGAGCTGTTCGATGCCGCCGTCGTCAGCGTTGCAGCGGTGCAGCTCCACCATCACCGGTATCTGCCCCTTGCCGCCGGCGCGGCCATTGCCAGCGGCCCAGATCAGCATCGAGTTCTTCAGCAGCAAGGATTTCCCGGCCCCGGCGGCCCCGGTAACGACTGAGCGCTTTTGCCTGCGGATCTGGGTGTAGACGTCTTCCCGTCGGCCATCGCATTCATGGTGCAGCGGTACATACACGGACCGGATATCGATGGTCTCGCTGTCGTCGAAGCCGAGCGGATGCGTGGCCATGTTCAGCTCGACTGCCCGGCGGTACCTGCGAACGCGGCCACCGCACAGCGACCTCACCCTCGCCAAGTGCACTACAAGGCCACCCGCAGACCTGTCGCCGAGACCCTCCAGCATCCCGCCGAAGAAGGTGCTGGCAGCCCAGAAGGCTACGCCTGCCATGACCGCGAGCAAGGTGGCAACGCCGACCGGCAGCGGCACCGAGATCTCGTTCCGGATGGCCAGAACGGTGTGAGCTAACATCCCTTGATGACACTCCTTGCCCGATATTGTGGCATAGCGTATCAACCGCGAGAATAGTCAGCAAGCGCATGGCAGGCAGCTCTGCGGTCGTGCCAGATTTTGTCAAATGCTCCCGACCTCGGTCTGTCCGTGCTGGGAGATTGCTATCACGCTGCGTGATCGTCTCTAGCTGATCGGCAGTATGGGATCTCAGGTGGCGGCCGAAAGCCTCCGGTGTTTGTATGACGTCCATATCCCGGTATGAATATGCGTTTCCCAGGTAAGACGGGAACGCTCTCACCGACTTAGCTCCAGTCGGTGCGCGTCGGCTCGTCTGCTTTTCCCCGTGCGCTTCCCGCATAAGGACACGCGACAAACCCAGCGGCCCAGCAGCAGCGCTCAAGCACACGAGTTCAGTAGAGGCGCTTGATAACTGCGGCGCCTAAACACTAATCAGATAAACCAGATCAGGGTGCCGCACCCGGCGCGGACCAAAGCCCCGCAAGCTGCCCGAATGCGCTAAATGTGCCCATGAAGTATGCTATGTTACTCGATACCGAGGTGGTGAAGGACAACGCAGTCTGCATGAATATGCATACCGGGCCACCGGCCTGTCCGCTCATGCCGCGAATCGGGCGGCGTGCGGTGCGGCTAGTACGGCAGCCGCCAATCGGGTTGTGACCTGGCGGGGCGTGGGTGATGGCTGGTATGTGAGGGCAGCCGCCTTGCGTTCACGTGCTTGTGAGAACAAATGAATCGAAGGCGGCTGCTGGTGCCAGGATAGGGTCGCGTCGGGTGCTGGCAGAACGGTCTGCGCTGATGAGCGGGCTGAGGTCGTGCTTTGCCCGGACGCAGACGTGGCTGCAGGCGGGGAAGTACGTGAATGCGCTGGCATGGGATGCGCTGGCCGGGTCGCGAACGGGATCAATACCGTTCACCTGTCCTATGTCCGGGAGAAAACGGGCCATGTCCTGGTCGGCGCCCGGCAGTGGATCCCGGCAGAGCAGATCACGGATCCGGTGAAGGCGCTGGTCACGGGCCTGCCACTGGACCTGGCCTTCCGGACGAAGGGGCAGCTGGCCATCGACGTGCTCGCCGGCGCCTACGCCGACGGGGTGCGGTTCGATGCCGTGTGCGGTGACGAGGTCTACGGCGGCTGCACCGAGCTGCGCGCCTTCCTGGAACAGCGCGGCCAGGCATACGTGCTGCGGGTCGCGTCCTCGTTCATGATCACGCTCGCCACCGGGATCAAGATGAGCTGCGCGGACGTGGTGAAGACGCTGCTGAAGGACCGGCAGCGCTGGGAAGTCCGCTCGGCAGGCAAGGGCTCCAAGGGCGACCGGTGGTATGCCTGGGCCCTGACCGGCACCGCGTCCTCCCGCCACTGTCTGCTTATCCGCCGTCACCTCAGGACCGGTGAGCTGGCCTTTCACTACTGTTACGTGCCCGAGGGACACACACTGACCAGGACCCGGCTGATCCGGGCCGCCGGGCTGAGGTGGCCCGTAGAGGAGGATTTCCGGCTGGGGAAGGACTGCTTCGGCCTGGACCAGTGCCAGGCACGGCTCTATACCGCGATCCTGCGCCACACCGTGCTGGTCATGGCCGCCCTCGCCATCTGCGCCGTCACCGCCGCCCAGCTCAGGAACAGCGCCGGCAGCCAGGCCCCGCCATCGGCCACCCTCGGCCAGGCGCCGCCCGCCGACCCCGGCCCGATCCCCCTGACCGTCCACGAGATCCAGCGGCTCCTCACCGCCGCCCTCCGCCACCCCGGACCGCCCGGCCACGCCGCCCGCTGGCTGCAATGGCGACGCCGCCACCAGGCCCGATCCCGCTGGTTCCACCAGCGCGCACGCCTAAACCGCGACTATGCCCTGGCCAGCTAGCAATTGGCGGCTGCCGTACTAGACGGCCTGGTATCACCTTCCGGTCCTCATGAGGCGTCGCCAGCGTCCGCGTCAGGAGCGCCCTGGAGTAGGGGTGTTCCGTACCAGCCCCAGTAGATGCGGTGGCGGGCGATGCGCGGGCCGGCCAGCTCCATGACCTCGACCAGGTCGACTTGTTCCCACTCGGGTCCTTGCCTGGGGTATTCCCAGATCAGGGTGTGCCCGTTGAACAGGTACTGGCCGGTGCGGTACCACCGGACCAGGTCATTGGGCCGGCCGGCGGTGCCGAGCACGAAGAAGCGGCGCAGTTCGTCATGACCGCTGAGCACGCCGCTGGGCTGGTCCAGGACGCGCGGGACAAGAGGGCTTTCCAAGGTCGCATCTGCCAGGTACAGGTCGAGTAGTCCGTCGATGTCGTGCGCGCGGGTCCGCCGATCCCACTCGTCATGCACGAACTGCGCATCCGCCGTGGTCGCTGCCTGGAAAGTGTCGGTCATGCTCCCCACGGTAAGGCCCCGATGCTTCGGCCGGCACTGAAGTGTGGCGGTCGGCGCCGCGGCCCGCGCCGGTTGGTTAGTCGACGCGGTGGACTTCGTATTCGAGCTGGTGAGCCCCGGAGAGCCGACCTTCGACGAGAAACAGTTGCTCGGTAAGCCATGCGTTCCGGTCGTCGCCAGGAATAAACTCCGGGACCATGCGCATGTACTGGCCGCTGAAACTCGTCTCACCGCCCGTGCTGAGCGCGGCAAGGAACGCGGGGCTCTCCCGGATGAGCGCGGCGTCGTAGGCCAGCATGACCAGGCACCGTCGTCAGTGCGCAGGGTAACGAGAGAGGATCCTGGCAGCGGATGCCATCAGGGCCAGGGCGAATCCAGTCGGCGCCCGGCATGACCAGCTGCGCGTCGATAGGGTGAGCCCGCATACCTAAGCTAGGCGGGCCGGCGCCCTCGCCCGCTGCCACGCCCTTTTTCTCGTGCGCGTCCTGGTACGCACCCTCGTCCTCATCCGGTGTGCGTCCTCGCACGTACCCCTGTCCGCCTCTCTCGTGCGTGCCTGGGCGCGCATCTGGCCCGGCGGCGGCGTGGGCTGGTCAGGAAGTCGAGCATGGCCTGGACCTGGAGTTGCCCTGCGGCCCCGGCGGCCACCCGGGGCCTGTCCCGTCGTGGAGGCTCGCGATTTTTCTTGTCCAGCGAGTGTTCTTGCGAGAGTCACGCGCGGTCGAGGAATACGCCCGCCGCCTCAGCCGTGCCGACCTCCACTGCGAGCGCATCGACGAGTCCACCGGCATATACCTCACATCCGTCACCAGGCAGCTTCGGCTTCGGGGTCACTGCTCGTCAGGTCGAGCTGAAAGCCGGGCAGGGCGGTATAGGCACCGTCGTGAAAGCGGCCGAGGCCGAAGGCGAGAACGAGCGCGTTCTGCCCGGTGGGATCGACCGACTCCACGGCGCAGCTGCTTTCGAAGGCGACCTGCTCGCGGGCCGGCCACCTGAAGTACGTGCTCTGGGTCCGGTACTCATGTATTGCCCATCCATCGGCCGCGGAGAGCTCGACTACCCGTGCGACACCCGTCCCGTGGAGGGCGGTACCGGATCGGGAGTCAGCGCAACTCGTCCCGATGATCTCGCGTCCCCCGTCCGCCGCCGTCAGCCGCGTCTCTGGCCCCAGCGTCGCCGGCAGCGGGATCGGCGCGGAGGTAACCACGTCGTTCCCGGCCGCCGCCGTGTCGAGGGTCCTGACCGTGACGGAAGCGGGTCCGGCCCCGTCTGGTGCTTTAGCGCGAGTCACCGTAAACACGAGCGCCGTATCGCCGGCCCAGGTAAGTTCCCCCGGGCCATAGCTCGGGAATGCGGACATGGGGAAGTACTCGTTCCAGATCCTGGTCTTCCTGGTGGCCAGGTTGACGACCTGGATCTGGAAGTCGTCGCACCCCGTGCCGCGGATACCTCCAGGACACGGTGTGAGGCCCGACTGGGCGATCGCGGTCTCGGTCCCGTCAGGCGACAGCGCCAGCTGTCCTCCTCCCAGGATCGAGCGCTGGGAATACGTCGCCGCCAGCTGGAGCGCGGGCCGTCCATCCGGTGAGAGCGACAGGCGGTACAAGCGGACGCTGGAACCCTCGGCCGTCTCGATGACAAAATGGCGGCCATCCCCGGAACCAGCCAGGGAAGCCCGGCCCGTAGGATCCTGCACAGCGATCACGCCGGTCACGCGCCCATTCACGGAGTCGTGCACCACGACCTGGACAGGAGCGGAGGGAGCCGCCTGGGTGGCGACTACGTAATAGGGCGGCAGCCCGGGGTCAGCAGCGGCTCCGGTCGGGTCGCCGCCGGGCCCAGGCCCGGCGCGGTACTTGCCAGCAGGGCGGCCGCCGCCACGATGGCGCCGCCGGCCAGCACCGCACCCGCGGGAACCAGCAGGCGCCTGGGCCGGCGGCCTGGGCCGGGGGCGCGGAGCGGGCGCAGCTGACCGGGCTGCACCTGGTCCGTCATCCGCTTGAGCTCTTCGCGTAGCCGCTGTTCCGGATAGATCATGACTCGGCCCTCCCACGGGCTGAAGGCAGGATGCGGGCCAGTGCGGCCAGCCCGCGCGATGCGGTCGAGCGGACGGCGCCCTCGCTGATCCGCAGCGTGGCCGCGGTGTCAGCGATGCTGAGATCGAGGAAGTACCGCAAGGCGAGCACTTCACGCTGCCGCCGCGGCAGCGCGCGGAACGCGTCGACAAGTTCAGAGCGCTGCTCCATCGCGACGGCCGCGTCAGCGGCCGGCCAGTCCGGCACGGCAAGGCGTGGCTCGTGCTTGCGGGCCACCCGTCCGAGCGAGCCGTAGGGCGCGGCGCTGTCTGGACTGAGGAGCGACGGAGGAGCGACGAGGGAAGACAGCGCCTGAAGGCGCCCGGAGGCGAGCCGGCAAGCAAGGTGTCCTGCACCACGTCCTCGGCGGTGGCCTGGTCACCGACCACCAGCAGCGCGAGCCGGACCAGGGCCAGGTGATGCTGGCGGAACAGCTCGGTGATGTCAGGCGCCCGGTCACTTCCGGCCCGGTGAGCCACCGATCCGGTCCAGCCAGGTCCGGGGCTCCCGATGACATCGGGCTCCGTGTCTGTGTTCACGTATAAGGGACGCGTACCTTCCCCGCCGCGCTGCACCGCGCGGTCAGGAAACTGGGCCGTCAGGTAATAGCGCCGTCAGGAACGGGACCGGTGTAGACGGCACGGGGACGGAGGGGGGCGGTGGTGTAAGCCTCCAGGGCGTGCGCGACCCACCCGGCGGTCCTGGCCACCGCGAAGATCGCCTCACCGGAGCCCCTGACCATCCCGGCCACGCGTGCCAGGGTGGCGAGCGCGAAATCGATGTTGGGCTCGGGCAGGGACTTTCGCTTCACCTCGTCGAGGACGGCGTCCGCGATGGCGAGCTGCGCCGACTTGGGGGCCGCGCGCCGGACCAGTTCCAGCAGCGCGATCGCCCGCGGGTCACCGGCCTTGTACACGAAATGACCGAAGCCGGGAACCTTCTCACCTCGCCGCAGCAGCTCCCCCACAACCCGCGGCACGTCAGCAGGTCCGTGCGCCGCGGCGAGCAGCGTCTCCGCACCCAGCGAGGAACCGCCGTGCAGCGCCCCGCCGACCGCGCCGAGCCCCGTCGCCACGACCGCGTAAGGATCCGCCCGCACCGAAGCGGCAGCCCGGGCAGCCAGCGTCGACGCGGCCAGCTCGTGATCCGCGAGCAGCACCAGCGCGGCGGACACCGCCCGCAGCATGGCCGGGGCCGGACGACGCTCGCACAGGCACGCCCACAGCCGCGGCGCGATAGCGTCGGCACCGGCCGCCGCGGCCGTGGCGACGGTACCGGCCGGGGTTGCGGTACCGGCCGGGGTGGCGGTACCGGCCGGGGCGGGAGTGCCGTCGGCGGGGAGTGCTGCCGGAGCTATCCGGGGCAGGCAGTCGACCATGCCGGCGATGATGCTGCGGGCCGCCGCGACGATGGCCACCGGATCGAGGTGCAGCCTCAGCGGATCGGTGGCGGCCATTGCCGGGACGATCACCTGCAGGCGTTCCAGCGGCAGCGTGCCCGGCGGCAGCGCGGCCTGGGCGGCGCTGGCTGACGTGATCGCGGCGAGCGTCGCCTGCCAGGCACCCTGGGCCGCGCTGCCGCCGGACTCCATCGCGGCGGGCTTGGCGGCCTGGGGGCCAGCCGAGACAGACGGCAGTACGCCGGTCCAGAGGAGCTCGGCTACGTCCTCGAAGGTACGGGTACGGGCCAGGTCGATGACGTCCAGGCCGCGGTAGTACAGCCGGTCGGCGGTGATCTCGGTGATCTGGGACTCCACCACGATGTCCGCCGCCCCGGCGGGGCGGCGGGGACGCCCGCGCAGGGCCAGGCGCTCCACCTCGTCGGGGTCGAAGAGGCTGCCCCGCCCGTCGAGCATCCGGCGGCGGCTCAGCACACCACGGCTGACGTAGGCGTACAGCGTCGCCTGCTTGACGCCCAGCCTCGTCGCGGCGTCGCCCGCCCGCATCGAGTAGGTGCTCATGGACGTGACACACTGCCGTTCTGGTTGATTGATTTTAATCAATGTTGACCGGAGGTTGATCACATTGTCAACCTGAGAGCATGGCTAACGTTCACTTCCTAGACGTGACAAACCGGGACGGCGTGCAGACCGCGCGGACGGGGCTGTCCAAGTTCGGCAAGGTCATGGTCAACTACTACCTGGGGCGGCTCGGGGTAGCGCAGTCCGAGATCGGCTTCCCGTTCCTGTTCCACGAGGTGCCCTACGTGCGGGCGTGCGTAGCGCTGGCGGAGGCGGGCGCGTTCGGGTCGCTGCGGCTGTCCGGATGGTGCCGAGCGGTGACGGCGGACGTCGAGTCGGCGGTGTCCGTCGTGGCGGAGACGCCCGGGGGAACACTGGGGCTCTCGCATTACAACCTGTCGATCTCCACCTCCGATCAGATGATCGTGAACAAGTTCCGCGGCAAGCTGGACCGGGACGCGATCATCGCGGAGATGACCGCGGCGGTCGCGGTGGCGCGAGCGGGCTGGGCTGGTCGTGCCGGAGGCGCCCAGGGCAGTCCGACGATCGGGGTCAACGCGGAGGACGGGTCGCGGACGGACGACGGGTACCTGCTGGAGTTCGCCATGGCGGCGCGGGAGGCCGGCGCATCCCGGATCCGGTACTGCGACACGATCGGCGGGGACTCCCCCGGGCGGATCAGGGACCGGTTCGCCTCGCTCGCGTCGAAGGTAGGCATCCCGGTGGAGACCCACTGCCACAACGACCTGGGCATGGCGGTCGCGAACTCGGTGGCCGGGGCACTCGGCGACCTGGACGCGGGACAGGACGCTTGGGTCAACACCTGCGTCAACGGGATCGGCGAACGGGCGGGCAACGCCGACCTGCTGTCGTGCATCCTCGCGTTCCAGCACGGATTCGGGGTCGACGCCGCTATCGGTGACGCGCTTGACCTTTCGTGGGCCCGGCGATTCGGGCTGTGGGCGGCTTATGCCTTCGGCCAGCCGCTGCCGCAAGCCTGGCCAGGTGTCGGCCGGAACGCGTTCGCACATGAGTCAGGGATCCACGCGGACGGGGCGCTGAAGGACCGCGGCAACTACGAGCTGTACGACGATGCAGTGCTCGGGCCGTTCCCGCACGACTGGAACGCGCGGGAGGGCCGGGTCGTGCTGACCGGCGAATACGGCGGCAAGGCGGGATTCCGGCACGTCGTGGACGGGCTGGGCCTGTCGATCGCCGACGGGGACGAGGACCTGGTGTTCTCGCTGGTCCAGCTGTGCGCGTCGGCTACCGGCAAGCCGCTCACCGACGACGAGCTGTTCCTCATCGCGTCCTACCCGCACCAGCTGGCACTCCTGTACCCGGGCCTGCTGCCGGACGCCTAAATCCTGACGGAAATTCGCTGCTTGCCGGAAGAAAAAGTGTCGGATTTGACTCCTTATTTTCCGCCGAGCATCGAACTTCCGTCCAAATCGGCCGGGCGGCGCTGCGGGGTGGTGCACCCGGGCCCTGCGGGAGGGGTGCGCCCTGCGGGAGGGGTGCGCCCTGCGTTCTGTGGGGGCGTGCCCGGGATTGCTGCCGGACGCCTTACGGGGCGGTCAGGATCAGGGGGCCGTTCAGGGTTACGGCCACGGTGTGCTCGACGTGCGCGGCGCGGCTGCCGTCCGCGCTGCGGATGGTCCAGCCGTCGTCGTCGATCTCGTAGCCGTCCTTGCCGCCGGCCATGAACCACGGCTCGATCGCGATGACGATGCCCGGGCGGAGCTTGAAGCCGCGGCGCGGCTTGCCTTCGTTGGGGACGGATGGGTCCTCGTGCATGGTGTGACCGACCCCGTGCCCGCCGAAGTCCGTGTTGATGCCGTATCCGCCCGCGCGGCCGACCCTGCCGATTGCGGCGGAGATGTCGCCGATGCGGTTGCCTGGCACGGCCTGGGCGATCCCGGCCTCCAGCGCCTTGCAGGCGGTCTCGATGAGGCGGGTGTCCGCCGGGTCGGCTTCGCCGATGGTGAAGGAGATCGCGGCGTCGCCGGTCCAGCCGTCCAGGGTGGCGCCGCAGTCGATGCTCAGCAGGTCGCCGTCCTGCAGGCGGCGGCTGTCCGGAATGCCGTGCAGAGCGGCATCGTTCAGCGACGCGCAGATGACACCGGGATAAGGCACCGGAGCGAACATGGGCTTGTAGCCGAGGAACGGGCTCGTGGCGCCGGCCTGCCTGATGACCTCATGCGCGATATCGTCTAGCTCCTTCAGCGTGACGCCGACGGCGGCGTGCGCCCTGGTCGCGTGGAGGGCCTTCGCGACCACCTGGCCGGCTGCGCGCATCGCCTGGATCTCGTCCGGCGTCTTGATCTCGACCACTGCGTTCTCTCCTGGCTGCTCTTCCGGTTGTGGGATAACTATACCGGTATTATTATCTGATTCCATGGTGCGGTCCCCGTTGAGTCCTGCCGAGCGCCTGCGCGGCGAGCGGCTAGGCGCGCTGCTGCGCTCTGCCCGCGGAGCACGGTCGATGGCGTCTATCGCGGAACTGTCTGGCGTGCCGGTCGAGACGCTGCGCAAGATCGAAGCCGGACGGGTACCGACACCAGCTTTCTTCACCGTGGCGGCACTGGCTTCAGCGCTGGACCTCACCCTCGAAGAGATCGCCAGCCACTGCGCCGCCGCTCCGGGCGCCCGGATGGCCGGCTAGCCGTGAAGGTCTTTGTCTCGTTTGACATGGAGGGCGTGGCGGGGATTGTCGACTGGTCACAGTGCCGAGCGGGCGAGCCTGCGTACCAGGAAGGGCGGAAGCTGCTGCTCGGGGAGGTTAACGCGGCGATCGACGGGGCGATCGCGGGCGGGGCCACCGAGATTGTCTGCAACGACTCGCACGGGACGATGTTCAACGTCGACCCGGCAGCATTGCACGGGAAAGCGGTCTACGTGTCCGGGCGGCACAAGCCGCTGTACATGATGCAAGGGCTGGACACCAGCGCGGACGCGGTGTTCCTCGTCGGCTATCACGGGTCGATTTCCGGCGAGAGCTCGGTCCTGTCGCACACGTACAACCCGCAGGTGTTCTCGCACGTCGAGCTGAACGGGCACCGGGTCGGCGAGAGCGGCATCAACGCGCTCGTCGCGCTGGCCCATGGCGTGCCCCTGGCGCTGATCACCGGGGACCAGCACACGATGGCCGAGGCGGATCCGTTTCTCGCGGATGCCGAGCGCGTCGCGGTCAAGGAGTCCGTCACCAGGTTCGGCGCCGTCAACCTGCACCCGGAAACCGCCTGCGCCATGATCAGCGAGGGCGCGCGCCGTGCGGTGGAACGGGCGGCCACCATGGCGCCGCCGGCCATCGAACTGCCGGCGACCCTGGACGTGCACCTGCAGACCGCGGACATGGCGGAGCTCGCGTGCTGGGTACGGGGCGTGGACCGCACCGGTCTGCGCGGCGTCCGGATTTCCGGGGAGGATCCGCTAGCGATGTACCGGGCGTTTGTCGGCATCACGTACATCACGCGGGTCGCCGAGGGACGGTAGGACGGGAACCAGCAGCCCGTTCTGCTCAGGTGGGAGAGTTCGCGGCGGCGCCGGTGCTGAGGTCCCCGCCCCAGCGGGCCAGCGTAGCGTCCCAGTCGAGCGGGACGGTCGCGCCCGGCTTGGCGAGCTCGGCCGCCCAGTCCTCCACCGGGACTCGCCACATGACCTCGAACTCGATGCCGCAGGGGTCCTTGGCGTACAGCGACTTCGACACCCGGTGATCGCTCTCCCCCACCAGCGCGTCGGCGGCGGCCAGCTTGGACCGGATTGCGACAAGGTCGGCAAGGGTGCCGACTTCCCAGGCCAGGTGGTAGAGGCCGACGGCGGGGCCGTGCGGCGGGGTGGCCGGGCCGATCTCGAACAGGCCGAGGTCGTGGTCGTTCTGCGAGCCGGCGGCGCGCAGGAACGCGGCCCGGCCCGGGATCTCGACGCGGACCTCGAAGCCCAGGTTGTCGCGGTAGAAACTAACCTCACGGTCTAGGCCGCTGACATACAGGACGGCGTGGTTCAGACGTCGGACGGACATGTGACTCTCCCGTTGAAGCACAAAGCTACTAGAAGCTTCAAGCAAACTGCTGTCCGGTTACATACCGGGGCGAGTCACATTCTTTCAGAACTTCCATGCAGCTTCAGAACCGGTGCTGCTTGGCGGCGTCGATATCCGCCTCCGTCAGCCCGGTGACGGCCGGACCCGCCGGATCACGCGGACGGTCCTGCTGCCTGGCGAGTCATGACGGGACGCTTGGCGGTAACGCCTGGCGCCAGCGAGGACACGCCGGCCGGGCCGATGTAGACGGTCCGCGGCCGCAGCGGGGCATTCTTCGCGTACTCCTCCATGGCGTGCGCTATCCAGCCAGCGGTCCGCGCCACCGCGAAGATCGCCTCCCCCGCGCCGGGGATCATCCCGGCCACGTTCACCAGGGCGGCAAGCGCGAAGTCGACGTTCGCCTCGGGCAGCGCCCGGCGGCGGGTCTCATCGAGCACGGCGGCCGCGACGGCATACCTGGCGGAACGGGGCGCGGCCTTCTTCACCAGGTCGAGCAGAGCCTTGGCGCGAGGGTCCGGGCTGGTAGCGAAATCACCGATACCGGGAATCCGCTCACCGCGGCGCAGCAGGTCACCGACCACCCGCGCCGCGTCGGCGGGGTCGCGTGCCGCCGCCAGCATGGTCTCCGCGGCGAGCGAGGCGCCGCCGTAGTGCCGGGAGCTGCCGAGCGCGCCGAGACCAGTGGCCACCACCGCGTACGGGTCCGCGCGCACCGAGGCCGCCATCCGGGCAGCGAACGTGGAGGCGGCGAGCTCATGGTCGGCGAGCAGCGCCATCGCCGCCCGCAGCGCTCCAAGCAGCCCGGGGTCGGGACGCTTGGGGCAGATCCGGTACCAGAACCGTCCGGCGATGCCGCCCTCGGCCAGCCGTGACGACGGCACGGCGGCCGTCCCCGAGGACTGGTCAGGCAGGCAGTCCACCATGCCGGCGATGATGTTCCGGCCCGCCGCGACCACGGCCGACGGATCCAGGTGCAGCCGGAGCAGGTCGGTCGCCGCCATGGCGGGCACGATCACGCGCAGCCGCTCCAGCGGCAGGGTCCCTTCGGGCAGGGCGGACTGTGCCCCGGTACCCGCGGCCACCGCCTCCGCCGTGGCCTGCCAAGGCTGGGTAGCGCCGTCCTTGCCCATGCTGCCGGTCCATAGCCAGCCGGCGACCTCCTCGAACGGCCGCCACAGCGCGAGCTTGGTCACTTCCATGCCGCGGTAGCGGAACCGCCCGTCGGCCACCTCGGTCAGCTCGGACTCGATGACGAAATCCCCGGTACCCGCGGCCCGCCGGGGCGTACCACGCTCGGTGAGCCTGGCCACCTCGTCCGCGTCGAAAAGGCTGCTCCTGCCGTCTTCCCCGCGTCGCCGCGCGAGCATCCCCCTGCTCACGTAGGCGTAAAGTGTTGCCTGCTTGACCCCAAGTCGCTGCGCAGCTTCCGCAGCGTTAATCCATTCCCCCATGACCCCAGACCTTAGCGGCCCTTGATCAACATTGATGGGATTAACGCCGCGTGTCGGCGAGCTAACCGCAGGTCACGGCCTTGATCCGTACCGGGCGGGCGCCGCGGCGGATCCCGGGAGCCGCGGCTAGCGGATCTGGCGGCGGCGGATCTCCTTGAACCGGCGGCGCTGCGACTCATCCAGCATCCGCCACGCCACCACCGGAGCCGCGATGGCAAGGGCGACTACGAACACGCCCACCCATATCAGCCAAGTCGGCAAGATGAACAGCAGGATCACGCCGAGGGCAATTCCCGCGATGCCCCACTTCACGTGCGGTGTCATGTCGCGATTCCTCCGTCACTGGCCGGCAGCCCGGCCTCCTTCAGCTTATATTGCCGTGACGGTACTCTGCGGGGGTGAGCATCTCGATGCCGGTCGAGCCGGCCGCCAATGACCTGCTGACCCGCAGCCCGCTCGCCCTGCTGGTGGGCATGCTCCTGGATCAGCAGGTCCCGCTGGAGCGCGCGTTCAGTGCGCCGCTGGACCTGGTGCGCCGGCTGGGGCACGAACCCACCGCCACCGAGCTCGCCGACTTCGACCCTGACCGCTTTATCGCCATCTATTCAGAACGACCCGCGTTGCACCGTTTTCCTAAGGCGATGGCGGCTCGGACCCAGGAGCTCGCCCGGCTCATCGTGGATGAGTACGACGGCGACCCGGCCGCGGTGTGGACCACGGCCGCCAGCGGCGCCGAGCTGCTGAAGCGGGTGGAGGCGCTGCCCGGCTTCGGCAAGCAGAAGGCGAAGATCTTCGTCGCCCTGCTCGGCAAGCAGTTCGGCACCCAGCCGGCCGGCTGGCGGGAAGTCTCCGCGCCCTTCGGCGCGGACGGGACCTACCTGTCGGTCGCGGACATCCGCGACGAGGACTCGCTCGGCCGGGTCCGCGCGCACAAGCAGACGCTCAAGGCCGCCGCCAAGGCACAGGCGCAGGCACAGGCGCAGTCGGCCTAATCGGCACCGGATGGGGGTGGGGGCGGGTCGGTGTGGTTTTTGGCCAGGTTAGTCTATCTTTCACCACACCGGGCGCTCGCGAAGCGTCCGGCCGACCAGCGGGAACAACGAGGCCATGTCCAGTCAGCAGCCAGGCCCTACGCCAGGAGGGCCAGGAGACCGGCCCCCGCCTGGCAGCCGGTCTGACGGCCGTCGGTCCGCTGGCGCTCGGCCCCTAGCTGGCACTCGGCCCCCGGCTGGCACTCGCCCCGCGACCGACAGTCCGCTAGGCGGCTGGGCCGTCCGGGTGCTCCCACCCGCGCTGCTTATCGTCCTGGCCATGGCGGGACTGCGCGGGCGCCTGGCGACGCCACGCTGGGACTCGCTGCACCGCGGCGAGGGCATCATCATGAGCGTCGTACTCCTGGTAGTGCTCGTAGTACTTCTCGTGATCGTATTCCGGCGGCGCCGGACCAGGCTGGGCCCGAACGGCGACCACGACGCCTTGGGCACCGTCGCCAAGCTGCAGAGCGTGCTGATGTACATCCTCGGCGCGGCGCTCGCGGCCGACATCGGTGCCATCATTTACGGCCTGCACCTGAAGCTGCCCCCGGCCAAGCCGAGACCGGTCCCGGCACAGTCGCCGGGGCGGGAGAAACCGCCGACGTCGCCGCCGCACATCCAGAAACCGTCCGGCGGCTCGACGAATATCACGGACATCCTGTACGCCCTCCTCATCGTCGTGCTGATAGCCGCGGTGATAGTGAGCATCCTGTGGGCGAGACGGCTGCGGCCGGCCATGGCGCTAGACGAGGACGAGCCGATCGCGGAGGACCCGGAGAGCCTGCGAGAGGCCGTGGAGTCCGGCTGGGCCGCGCTGCGCACCTTCGATGACGCGAAGGCCGCCATCATCGCGTGCTACCTGGCCATGGAACGGAGCCTGGCCGAGCACGGCACCGCCCGGACGGCCGCCGACACGCCCAGCGAGCTGCTGGAGAGAGCGACCAGGACCGGGATGCTCCGCGGCGGCGCGGCGCGGCAGCTCACCCAGCTGTTCTACGAGGCGAGGTTCTCCAGCCACCCGATGGACCAGGAGCAGCGCGCCGTGGCCGAGCGGGCGCTCAGCGAGCTAGCCGAAGCGCTGCGGGCACCGGCCGAGGCGGACGCATGACGGGGGCGGACGCATGACGGAGAAGGACAGCCGGCCCGAGTCGGCCAGTCCGTGGCGCGGCACGGCGCCGGAAGTCGCCGTGGCGGGCGTCGCCGTCGTCGTGGCGGCCGCGACCGGGTACGCGATGGCCGGCTGGCCCGGGCTGGGGATCGTGGCGGTCGTAGCGGCCCTGATCGCGCTGGCCGTGATCCGTGTCCTGCTGCCGCAGGCGACCGCCGAGGCGGCACGCAAGGCCAGGGAAAAGCGGACGGCCCGGCCGGTCAGCGGATACTCGCACCGCAGGTTCGTGGTGGCCAGCGGGGTGTCAAGCCGTGCCTTCTACGACCTTGAGCTGCGACCCGTCCTTGAGCATCTGCTCGCCGCCCGGCTCGCAGAACGGCACGGCATCAACCTGTACCAGGATCCGGAAGCAGCCCGCCGGGTGCTGTGCAAGCAGCGGCGCGACGCCGTGCTCTGGCAGTGGATCGAGCCGGCAGGCCTAGCCCCAGGCCAGGCGGGCCGGCGTGGCATCCCCCGCTACGTGCTCGCCCGCCTCATCGAACGATTGGAGCACCTTTGATCACTCCCAAGGAGACCGCCGACCAGTGCACGGCCATTCTGGACGAGCTCGAACGGGCCGTCGTCGGCCGTCGCCGCTCGCTGGAACTGGTGCTGATCGGCATCCTGGCGGGTGGGCACGTCCTCCTCGAGGACCTGCCAGGACTCGGCAAGACGCTGATCGCACGATCGTTCGCCCAGGTGCTCGGCCTCGACTTCGCCCGGATCCAGTTCACCCCGGACCTGCTGCCCTCCGACGTCACCGGCGCGCCGCTGTATGACCAGCGCACCGGCCAGATGGTGTTCCGGCCGGGTCCGGTGTTCACCCAGCTGCTGCTGGCGGACGAGATCAACAGGACGCCGCCGAAAACCCAGGCGGCGCTGCTGGAGGCGATGGGCGAAGGCCAGGTCAGCGTGGACGGCGAGACCCGTAAGCTGGCGGCGCCCTTCGTCGTACTGGCCACGGACAACCCGATCGAGTATGAGGGCACCTACGAGCTGCCTGAGGCACAGCTCGACCGGTTCCTGATGCGGCTGCGGCTGGGTTACCTGTCCGCCAGCGACGAGATGGCCATGCTGACCCGCCGGGTGTCCCGTGCCGCCGACTACGCCGAGCTCAACACGGTGAGCAGCGCCGAGGGCGTGCTGGCCATGCGCGAGTCCCTTGAGCAGGTGGAGATCACCTCCGACCTGCTTGAGTACATCGTCGAGATCGTCACCGCGACCCGGCGCGACGCGCAGATCCAGGTCGGCGCCAGCCCGCGTGGCGGCCTCGCCCTGGTCCAGCTCGCCCGCGGCCAGGCCCTGGTGAACCGGCGTGACTACGTGATCCCTGACGACATCAAGCAGGTGGCGGTCCCGGCGCTGGCGCACCGGGTGACGCTGCGACCGGAGCTATGGGTTCGCCAGGTCTCGGCCGACGACGTGGTAGCCCGGCTGCTATCCACCGTGCCCACCCCCAAGACCGACCCGGTCGCGCACGCCACCACGTCCCGCTGATGGACCGCCGCCATGGCTGAGCAGAGCGCCGAGCGTGAGGTTCGCTGGCGGCTGTCCCGGCACGCCTACCGCCTGCTCACGCTGGGCGTGGCCGCCGCGTTCATCGCGATGGTCGCCCGGCGCCCCGAGTTCGCAGGCGTGGCCGCGCCGGCCCTGCTGCTGCTAGCGGCGGGGCGCGGCACCCGGCCGGCCACCATTACCCTGCACACCAAGGTCAGTACCGGGCGCGCCTTCGAAGGCGAGCTCATTGCAGTGGACGCGCACGCCGACGGCGCCGGTGACCTGCTGGTCCGCTGGACCCTGCATCCGGGCAAGGGGCTGGACCCGGCGGGCAGCGCCTCCGCCGACGGCGCCAAGGTCAGGCTGCTGGTCCGGCCGGAGCACTGGGGGCGCAGGCAGCTCGGCACCCTCGACGTGGTGCTGCGGGACCGGTGGCGGCTCACCGAGGGGCATGTCAGCGTCGCCCTTCCCCGGCTCGACTGCTACCCGCATCCCGCGGACCAGCAGACCCGGGTGGTACTCAGCAAGCTGCCGAACCGGCTCGGTGAGCATAAGGCCCGGACCTGGGGCGACGGCACCGAGTTCGCGGGCATCCGCCAGTATGTGCCTGGTGACAGGCAGCGCAGCATCAACTGGCCGGCCAGCACCCGGCAGGGACGCCTGCAGGTGAACATGTTCACGGCCGAGCGCTCACAGGACGTGGTGCTGCTCGCCGACGCGACCTCCGATGTCGGCGAGCCCGGTTTCTCCGCCCTTGACCTGGCATTGCGCGGCTCCGCCGCCGCTGCCCGCGCCTACCTGGCCAGCCGGGACCGGGTCGGGGTGATCACCTATCAGTGGGGCGGGGCCGGCTGGCTGGCACCCGGACTCGGCAAGCGGCAGCTGTACAAGATCATCGACACCATGCTGGCCAGCGACGCCGGCTGGGCGCAAGGATCGAGCTTCCAGCGGCTGCCGCGAGCCGCGCTGCCCCCGGGCGCTCTGGTCATCGTGTTCAGCCCGCTGCTTGATCAGCGGTTCGTGGAGACGTTGCGGGATATGCGCGAGCGCGGGTTCACCTTGCTGATCATCGACGTGCTCAACGCCGAGCCGCCCGCCCGGCCGCGGATCATCGACCGGCTGGCCCGGAGGATCTGGAAGATGGAGCAGGAGGCGATCAGGTTCTCGCTGCGAGAGCTGGGCATCCCGGTGATGCGCTGGGACGGCGTCGAGCCGCTCGACCTGCCGCTGGCACCGTACACGCGGCGGCCGCTGCTGGGCTCGGGGGCCCGCCGATGATCCGCCAGCTGGCCAGCCCGACCACGTACAGCACCGTAGCGGCGATCCTGCTCGGCGTGGCATGCACGGTGTGGGCGGCGGTGCCGGGCCTGGCCGGGGGCGGCGCCGCCTTCGTGCTGTTCCTCGCCATCGTGTGCCTGGTCGGCAGCGCACTGCGCCTCGCGCTCGCCGCTATACCCGTCCCCGAGGACTTGTTCCTGCTGCCAACCGGGATACAGCTCTGGGTGAACTTCCTCCGCTATCTCCGCCTCCCTCCCTGGGAGGAAGGCGCGGTGATCACCATCTTGTGGCTGGAGGTCCTTCATGCCTCCCGGCCGTGGCACACCGCCGTGCTCGGGGCAGCGCTGATCGCCTACCTGATGGCGGTGCATCTCGCCGAGTCCGGCGCCAGGCCCGCCGCACTGCGGCCGCAGGCTCCGGTACTGGTGGTGGGTGCCTGCCTGCTCGCCATCGGCGCCGGCATCGCCATGCTCCCCGCCGTCACCCCGTCCGCCGGCTCCACCCTCCTCCGCACCGTAGCCGCGCTGGCGGTCGTGGCCTCCGCCGCGCTCGTCCTCCCCCACATAACAACCCGCCGTTTAGACCTTTCTACAAGGGCCCCCACGCGCCGTCAGTCGTTCTTGGGGGCTCGGCGATTCCGCCGAGGTCGGGGTGGGGGCAAGATGGGTGTCTACGCTCAACAGGAGGATTCGCATGGCGGAGATCGTCCGGGCCGGGCTCATCCAGCAGCGATGGACCGGGGACAAGGACTCGATGATCGCGGCGGCGGTTGCTCATATCGCGACCGCGGCCTCGGCCGGTGCCCAGGTGGTGTGCCTGCAGGAGCTGTTCTACGGCCCCTACTTCTGCCAGGTGCAGGATGCGGACTACTACTCCTATACCGAGGCGATACCGGACGGGCCGACCACCCGGCTGCTCCAGGACGTGGCCCGCCAGCACCGCATCGTCATCGTCGCGCCCATGTATGAGGAAGAGCATCCCGGCATCTACTACAACACCGCCGCGGTGATCGACGCCGACGGTTCCTACCTGGGCAAATACCGCAAGACACACATCCCGCAGGTCAAGGGCTTCTGGGAGAAGTTCTACTTCCGCCCCGGCAACATGGGCTATCCGGTGTTCGACACCGCGGTCGGCAGGATCGGCGTCTACATCTGCTACGACCGGCACTTCCCCGAGGGCTGGCGGGCGCTCGGCCTGGCCGGCGCGAAGATCGTCTTCAACCCGTCGGCAACGTCGCGCGGGCTTTCCTCTTATCTCTGGAAGCTGGAGCAGCCGGCCTCCGCGGTGGCCAACGAGTACTTCATCGGCGCGATCAACCGGGTCGGCGTCGAGGACCTTGGCGACAATGACTTCTACGGGCAGTCTTACTTTGTCGACCCGCGCGGCCAGTTCGTCGGCGAGGTCGCCTCGGACGACAAGGATGAGGTCATCGTCCGCGACCTCGACATGGGCCAGCTGACCGAGGTCCGCGACCTGTGGCAGTTCTACCGCGACCGCCGCCCTGACCAGTACGACCGCCTGGTACAGCCATGAAAACCTTTATCCAGAACGGCCTGTGTGTTACGTCCAGCGGCACCCTCGCGGCCGACGTGCTGATCGACGGCGAGAAGATCGCCGCGGTCCTCGATCGCGGCTCTGCAGTTAAGGCTGACACTGCGGTCCCCGCCGATGCCGAGGTGATCGACGCCACCGGTAAGTACGTGCTGCCCGGCGGGATCGACGTGCACACGCACATGGAGATGCCGTTCGGCGGGACGTTCTCGGCGGACACGTTCGAGACCGGCACCCGGGCGGCGGCGTGGGGTGGCACCACGACCATCATCGACTTCGCGGTGCAGGCCAAGGGCACGTCGCTGCTCGCCACCCTGGACAAGTGGCACGGCAAGGCCGACGGCAACTGCGACATCGACTACGGCTTCCACATGATCGTCTCCGACGTCAACGAGTCGTCGCTGAAGGAGATGGCGGCGTGCGTGGACGCCGGCGTAACCAGCTTCAAGATGTTCATGGCCTACCCGGGGGTGTTCTACTCCACTGACGGCGAGATCCTGCTGGCGATGCAGCAGGCCGCGACCATCGGCGCGACCGTGATGATGCACGCGGAGAATGGCATCGCCATCGACCAGCTCGTCGCGCAGGCCCTGGCGGCGGGGCGAGGCGATCCGGTGGAGCACGGGCTGACCCGGCCGCCAGAGCTGGAGGGCGAGGCGACCTCGCGGGCGATCGTCTTGGCGCGCGTGGCTTCGTGTCCGCTGTACATCGTGCACCTGTCGGCATCGCAGGCGCTGGACGCTGTCGCCGAAGCACGGGACGCGGGGCAGAACGTGTTCGCGGAGACCTGCCCGCAGTACCTGTACCTGTCGATCGAGGACCTCGCGCGCCCGGACTTCGAGGGGGCCAAGTTCGTCGCCTCCCCGCCGCTGCGCCCCAGGTCACATCAGGATTCGCTGTGGCGTGGACTGCGCACCAACGACCTGTCGGTTGTATCGACCGACCACTGCCCGTTCTGCTTTAAAGACCAGAAAGAGCTGGGGCGGGGCGACTTCTCCAAGATCCCGAACGGCATGCCTGGCGTCGAGCACCGGATGGACCTGCTGCACCAGGGCGTCGTCGCCGGGCAGCTCACGCTCCCCCGGTGGGTGGAGACGTGCTGCACCACGCCGGCCCGGATGTTCGGGCTGTACCCGCGCAAGGGCGTGATCGCCGCCGGGTCGGACGCGGACATCGTCCTGTATGACCCGGCCGCCACGCAGACGCTCGGTGTCGCGACGCATCACATGAACGTGGACTACTCCGCGTACGAGGGGATGCCCATTACCGGTCGCGTGGACACCGTTTTCAGTCGCGGGCGCGCGGTCATCCGTGCCGGCGCCTACGTGGGGTCAGGCGGGCACGGGCAGTTCCTGGCCCGCGGGCTCAACGGTTACCTGGTCTAGGGGATCTCATGGAGTTCGGAGTCGTGCTGCAGACCAACCCGCCGGCCAGCGGGGTGGTCGCCATGATGCAGCGAGCGGAGGACGCCGGGTTCACCTACGGGTGGACCTGGGACTCGCACGTGCTGTGGCAGGAGCCCTTCGTCATCTACTCGCGGATACTGGCGGCCACATCTGCCCTCACCGTGGGGCCGATGGTGACGAACCCGGGTACCAGGGACTGGTCTGTGATCGCCTCGCTGTTCGCGACGCTGAACGACATGTACGGGAACCGGACCGTGTGCGGGATCGGCCGCGGCGACTCGGCCCGCCGGGTCATCGGGCAGAAGCCGATGACCCTGGCCGTCCTGTCGGACGCGATGAAGGTCATCAAGGACCTGGCCGAGGGACGGCCGGCGTCGCTGCACGGGCAGGACATCCGGATCCCGTGGGTGCGGGACGGACGGCTTGAGATGTGGATGGCGGCGTACGGTCCACGCGCGCTGCAGCTGACCGGTGAGCAGGCCGACGGGTTCATCCTGCAGACCGCCGACCCGGACATCGCCCGCTGGACGATCGGATCGGTCCGGGCGGCGGCTCTTGCTGCTGGCCGCGACCCGGCGGCAATCAAGATCTGCGTAGCGGCTCCGGCCTATGTGGGGACCGACCTGCCCCATCAGCGGGATCAGCTGCGCTGGTTCGGCGGGATGGTGGGCAACCACGTCGCCGACCTGGTGTCCAGGTACGGCACCGACGGCCCGGTGCCGCATGAGCTGACCGACTACATCGCCGGGCGTTCCGGGTATGACTATGCGCACCACGGCAAGTCCGACAACCCGATGGTCGACTTCGTGCCGGACACGATCGTGGACCGGTTCTGCCTCGTAGGCCCGGCATCAGCACACGTGGAGCGGCTGCAGGAGCTCGCCTCACTCGGGGTAGACCAGTTCGCCCTCTACCTGATGCACGACGAAGAAGAGAAAACCCTAGCCTCCTACGCCACCGACATAATCCCCGACC
>Ga0209530_1000172_pt1 | contig 56780 bp, 50 predicted proteins | sample BlaSpr_A8_Ref_O1_FD_187987 | JGI IMG/M metagenome (GOLD analysis project Ga0209530, IMG submission 187987) | Forest soil microbial communities from Thunder Bay, Ontario, Canada - Black Spruce, Ontario site 2_A8_Ref_O1 (SPAdes) (version 2) | ecosystem: Environmental > Terrestrial > Soil > Boreal...
GCAACAGCGACCCGGCTGAGGACTTCACCGTCGACAGCGAGGGCCTTGTGTCCCAGTTCTACGCGCTCGGCCTGGTCTCGCCGCAGGTGGACCTGCAGTACGGCTGCAGCCCCACGCTCGGGGCCACGACCACCTGCGCCGGCACCGGCCAGGGCGACTACTTTGCTTACGAGTTCATGTACTCCCCGTACGGTGTGCAGACCGGTCTGTGCACGGGCGTTGCCGCGACCGCGGTCGCCGGCGAGCACGTGACCCTGCAGCCGTGTGGCGTGTCCAGCAAGACCCTCTGGATCGCCGCCAACCCGGCCCACGAGGCGTGCGACTACAGCTTCACCCTCAAGGAGTGCACGAACCCGCTCTTCGGTATCCACTTCCCGCTGAGCGCTTACGAAGAGGCACTGGTCAACGGTTCGGACACGAACTTCTCCACCCCGTACGGCCTGACCTACGGGCAGAGCAGCTACCCGACCGACACCCCGCGGCCGCCGCTGTACGTCGACAACGTTCTCGGCTTCTCCACTGGCGCGATCAACACCAACCAGCTGTGGTCGGCTGACGGTGGCGTCCTGCCGTAAGGCAAACAGCCCAGTTAGTTCGCAGTAGCAACACCAGGTGGCGTCGGCCCGCATCGCGGGTCGGCGCCACTGCTGTGTGCAGACGTAACACGGCCCACCTCGGTTGACATCTACCCACTCCCGCACATGCGTAGCGTCGCTCCGGCAAAGAGTGGCGCTATCTGTCATTTAGGCACGGAAGTATGACAACCGGACAGACATGTAGTGCGTCTTCTAATTGAGCGATATCGGGGACAGTTGTCCCGGTACCGGTCAGGGAGTCGCGAACGTGACACCCCGCTCATCTTTCCGCAAGTTACACCCCCCAAGAACAAGCACAGACAGCCACGCGCAGGGTGCGGCTGTAGTTCCAAGGAGGAGCACTACATGTCAGTCAAGAGCAAGGTCTTCGCCGCCGCGGCGACGCTGACCCTAGTCGGCGGTGTCGGCGTAGCCGGCCTGGCGACCGCGGGTGCCGCGAACGCGGCGACCCCGTCGTGCGGCAGCGGCTGCATCGACGTCTTCAGCCACCAGTTCGGCACCTTCGCGAACCCGCAGTTCGTGATGGACTCCTTCAAGCAGGGCGACGTGGCCGGTACCCCGGTCATCCTGTTCCGCACCAGCAACAGCGACCCGGCTGAGGACTTCACCGTCGACAACCAGGGACTGGTGTCCGAGTTCTACGCGCTCGGCCTGGTCTCACCGCAGGTGGATCTGCACTACCTCAACGACTACGCCTACGAGTTCATGTACGCCCCGTACGGCGTGCAGACTGGTCTGTGCACCGGCGTTGCCGCGACCGCGGTCAACGGCGAGCACGTCACGCTGCAGCCATGTGGCGTGTCCAGCAAGACACTCTGGGTCTCCGATAGCCACAGCGGTCAGCTGACCGCGCACGCGGAGCCGCTGATCAACGGTTCGGACACGAACTTCTCCGACCCGTACGGCCTGACCTACGGGCAGAGCAGCTACCCGACCGACACCCCGCGGCCGCCGCTGTACACCGAGAACGTTCTCGGCTTCTCCAGCGGCGCTGTCAACAGCAACCAGGAGTGGTCGGCGGACGGGGGCGTTCTTCCGTAACAACTCATCGCAAACTCGGCGCCGGTCCCCAGGCAGCGGGGGCCGGCGCCGCATGTTTGCCCGCGATAGCGGGTAGTGAGGCCACCGTGGGCCAGGAAAGCGAGCGGCGCGCGAAGGCGTCGTGTCCCCGGTGCGGCAGGCTCGTCCATGAGCCAACCGCATGGTCCAGCGCGTGGCGATGCGATCTGCACGGCGAGGTGCACCCGCTGCTGCCGCAGTTCAGCCCGTCCGCTGACGGACTCGAAGGACTGCTCCGGCTGGCCAAGGTGCCGGTCTGGCTACCCTGGCCGCTACCAGTCGGCTGGGTGGTGACCGGCTTCGCCGGGGCGGGTGACGAGCGCACCGGCAGCCGCGCCAGCGTGGTCGCCCTATCCGGCCCGAATCCGCTCGGCGGTGCCGGTGATCTGCTGGTTGTCGCGGAGGAGCCCGGCACCGGCCTGGGTGCTGGCCTATCCGGGCTCGACACTGTGGATCCGGGGGCGGGATTCGCCGTCGATTCGCCGAACGCGACGGCTCTGTTCGAGAATCACGACGTGCCGCTGTGGCTGGTGGACGCCCCGGAGAAGGCCGTGTTCGCGGGCGAGGCGAAGGGCTGCTGGCTGTGGCTGGTCCTGTGGCCGGAGACCGCGGGCAGCCTGCTGATCGACCCGCTGGAGCTGCGTGACCTGCGTGATCCGTGGCAAGATCTGGACATGCCGTTTGGAGCCCCCACACTGAGACTGCCCTGAGTGAGTCGCGCTGATCTGCACGTGCACAGCAACGCCTCCGATGGGACGGACCCGCCCGCCGAGGTAATGCGCCGTGCCGCCGCAGCCGGCCTGGATGTTGTGGCGCTGACCGACCACGACACCACCGCCGGTCATGACGAGGCCCGCGCCGCGCTGCCGCCCGGCCTCACACTGTTCCCGGGGATGGAGCTGTCCTGCCAGCTCGGCGGCCGCAGCGTGCACATGCTGGCGTACCTTTTTGACCCGGATCATGGGGAGCTGGCTGCCGAGACCGAGCTCATCCGCGATGATCGCGTGCACCGCGCCCGCGCCATGGTGGCCCGCCTCAACGACCTGGGTGCGAACGTGACCTGGGATGACGTCGCCGCCATCGCCGGGACATCGGTCGTGGGCCGCCCGCACATTGCCCGCGCGATGGCGCAAGCCGGCGTCATCGACGACCCGGCGGGCGCGTTCACCAGCGACTGGATCGGCGACGACGGCCGCGCCTACGTGGAGAAGTACGCACTCGATCCCGCCCGCGCGATCGCCCTGGTCCGTGCCGCCGGCGGCGTCAGCGTGCTCGCGCATCCCCGCGCGGGCCGCGAGTGGGACCTGTCAGGTGAGGAGATTGCCGGGCTGGCCGCCGTAGGCCTCGCCGGGCTTGAGGTCTGGCACCCCGACCACACCGAAGCAGAACGCCGGTGGTTGCTCGCCACAGCAACCGAATGGGATCTCATCCCGACCGGCGGCAGTGATGATCACGGCCTGCTGACCAGCTACAGCATTGCCAGCGAGACCGCCGCCCCCGACACCGTAGACCGTCTCCTAGCCCGCAAGCCTGATAGCGTCACTTTGGGTACAGAATCGGGCTAAAAGGCGCGACGGTCAGCGCCTGCTGGGTAGGTATGCCACGATTCGTTTCTCAGGGTGAAGGTGTGGCATGGCTGACGATGGTCCGGGGTTCGGCGCGCGGCTGCGTTGCCGAGCCCGCCACCTGCACGCCTGCCGCCGCACGCGCGGGATCTCTGTCTGGCGCTCCTGCTGGCACTAGACTCCCAGCTATGGCAGAGCCTTTTGACCAGGGCGACTTTAAGGCGGCGGCCTCCCTGCCGGAGATCACGCTTGAGATGTACTACCAGCTTGCCGAGGATGTGAGCAAGCAGATCGAGGTCGTCGATGGCTCGATGATCAGATGTGCGTCCCCGAGCTACAGCCACCAGACCATCCAGCACAACCTCGTCTCCCTGGTGCGCGATGCGGCGAAGGACTCTGACCGCAGGGATCGTTCCTGCCATCGTGTCGCTGGTGACTACGATGTGCTCATCTCAGATGGTCCTACTTTTCACTTCCGCAGGCCAGATGTGGTCTTGTTCCGGTGCATCGACTATGACCGGGGCAAATGGGAGCGCAAGCCCTACGCATCAGACTGCGTTCTCGTCATCGAGGTCGTGTCCCGGGAGTCGGTCACGCAGGACCTGCGGGACAAGCGTGCGGAGTACGCTGCCGCAGGCATCCCGAACTACTGGATTGTCCGGATGGCCAACAACGACGGTCCCGCGATCTCCGTCGATCGTTTCCTGCTGACCACGGACGGTTCCTACACGTCGGCAGGTCTCACTGTCCGCGGCCGGGACTTCTATGCGGTCGATGTATTCGACCCGTTCCGGCTGAAGATCACCTGGGATCAGCTCGACGACGGTCTGTGAGACGCGGCGCCGCCGGTCGCCCTGCTGCACTATGCCCGGTCGGGGCCGCGCAGTGACCACTGATAATTTCATCCCTGGGTCGGGGAGCGTTCGGCAATCTGGTGGCTGCCCGGATAGCCCCGCGCCTGTGCCGCGCTGACCCTGCTCAGAATGTGAACGGCTGCCCCGGATCCCCGGTCGCTGCCCGCAGCAGGGCGCTTTCCAGCCGAGCAGTGTCGTCGCAGGCCAGGATCTCTTTGCGCAGTGCCGCAGTGACCACGAACCCGCGGGCACCCAGGACCGACAGCAGTGACTTCCCCTCGCCGCGTACCAGGCCGAGCGCCTCGCCACGTGCCAAGCCGCGCGCCGCGCCCACCTGTGTGGCCTGCTCTTCGGCGGCCTTGATGCGGCGGGTGAAGATCTCGGCTTCAAAGGTGAATTCTTCGTCTTCCAGCAGTGCCATGAGTTCCTCCTTGTACTGTGCGCCGAGCCACCCTCTAAGGATGACCTCAGTATAACGGGCGGCACGATTGGGGTCACTGGCGTTGACTGCGGCCAGTGCGGCAAGGCACGCGGCCAGGCTAACCGGCGGGCCGCCGCGGCGGCGCCCGTAGGACAGGAGTTCGAGCAGCACCCACTCCGGTGGCGCGTCCTCGGCCTCGGCCTTGCTGAGCACCGGCACGAGGTCCAGGTCCAGCACGACCGCCGGCGTCACCTGGTCCTGCACCCCCGCATTGAACTCCTTCACGAACCTCCTGGCGACCTCCCGCCTGCTGCATACCATCACCAGAGCTACCGGACAGTCCAGCACTGCCCAGTAGACCGCCTGATAGACGTGACAGCTGCGTACCTTGCCCAGGTCCCGACCTCGCTGGATCTCCACGATGAACGCCTGCACGGCGGCGCGGCGGCTATCCCGGCAGATCAGCACCAGATCCGCCGCCATCTCCTTCTCGCCCACGGCAGTGACCAGGGTGAACCGGCCGTCTGCCACCTCGATGTGCTTATACTCCGGAAACCGCAGACCCGAGAGCTCCAGCAGCCACACCGCCATCTCGGGGCAGTGTGTGAACATTTCGACCAGCACGCGATGTTCTTTACCAGGCATAACGCCAGAACATAAGCGATCACCGGCATCTCTGCACCCAGTTTACGAGAAATATCACGTGGCATTTCTATGTTCGCGGCAATTTATCCTCATTTGCCAGATAGCTGCCCCGGAATAACAAAACGCAATGCAATGCAGATGGCAAATTGCTGCCAGGCTGGCGGGCGGCCGGGACCATTCACTATGCGGAATGTGCGCCCCGAAATAAGGCGTGTATGGGCAAATCGGCACTCACAACTCGGATAGGTAGTGCAGGTCAGTCATCAGGCGATCTTCCGGGTGGGTTTCCAGCCGGGTCGGGGGACGCTAGCGCGTAGCCGCTGCGTGTACTCGTGCTGAGGGTTATCGAGCACCCTGCCGGTCTGGCCCTGTTCGACGATCTGGCCTTGCCATAGCACGATGATCTGCTCCGCGAGCTGCCGGACCACGGCCAGGTCGTGACTGATCAGGACGTACGACACCCCGGTCTCGTCCCGGACGTCGGCGAGCAGGTTCAGCACCTGCGCCTGGATGGACACGTCGAGTGCCGCCACCGACTCGTCCAGGATCAGGATCCGCGGCGAGGCGGCCAGCGACCTGGCGATCGCGACCCGCTGCCGCTGACCGCCGGACAGCATCCGTGGCAGGCAGGATGACTGCCTCTCGTCAAGCCCGACAAGCCCGCACAGCTCGGCCACCCGCGCGCCTCGCGCGCCGGGCGCCAGGTCGGAGTGCAGGCGCAGCACCTCGTCGATGGCGTCCGCAGCGCTCTGCCGGGGATCGAGGCTGGTGTAGGGATCCTGGAAGACGATCTGCACCTCGCTGCCGCGCCGCCGCCGGTCCCGCGACGAACGCGCCGGGCGTGACCGGTCGTTCCCGCACGCGAGGATCGACCCGGCGGTGAGCCGCTCCAGCCCGACGATCATCTTCGCGATGGTGGTCTTGCCTGAGCCGGACTCTCCGACGATCGCCAGTGACCCGCCCGCCGGGATCGAGAACGACACGTCGTCCACGGCGGTGAAGTCACCGAATGTCTTCCGGAGCCCGGAGGCGATGAGGACGGGGTCAGGCATCGGGGGCCTCCAGCTGGCCGCGCAGCTCGGCCGCCCGGACGCACCGGGTCATGCCGCCGTCGAGTGATATCAGATCTGGCATATTCGCCAGGCATTCAGGCGAGGCATGCGAGCACCGCGGCGCGAACGCGCATGAGCCAGATGGAGCCTCGAACGCGGACAACGGCCGCCCAGGGATCGCGCGCAGCCGCGGCAGCGTCCGGGTCACATCGGGCCGGGCCGCGGACAGCGCCGCGGTATAGGGATGCAGGGGATCACTGTGCAGCGAGGACGACGCGCGGGTCTCCACGATCTGCCCGGCGTACATGACCGCGGTGCGGTCGCAGATCGCCGCGGCCAGTTCCAGGTCGTGCGTAATGAAGAGCATGGCGAGCCCGAGCGAGCGCCTCAGCTCATCCAGGATCGCCATCACCTCGGCCTGGATGGTGACGTCCAGCGCCGTGGTCGGCTCGTCCGCTAGCAGCAGCTTCGGCGACGTCAGCAATGCCGCGCCGATCATCACCCGCTGCAGCATGCCACCGGACAGCTCATGCGGATACTGTCTCGCGACGGCGTGAGCTCTGGAGACGCCAACTTGCTCCAGTGTTTCCACGGCACGCTCAAGGGCCTCAGCCTGGGGGACTCCTCTGGAGCGGAGCGCTTCTGTCATGAAGTCGCCGATCCGGCGCACCGGGTTCGTATGCGCCCGGGGGTCCTGGAAGATCATCGCTACGTCAGCCCGGTAGCGTCGCAATTCCGCAGGCGTAGTATCCAGGACGTTCTGATTTCTGAAGACAATAGAGCCGGAGGCCTGCGCGCCCGGCGGCAACAGGCGGTCAATGGCGCGGGCGGTCATGGACTTGCCGGAGCCGGACTCGCCGACTAGGCCCAGCGCCTCACCAGGCGCGATCGACAAGCTCACGTCCGCCAGGACGGTCCGCAGCGAGCCGCCTGCCGGCAGCTGCACGGTCAGGTTCTCTACCGTCAGCAATGCGCTCATCGTGCTGTTGCCCTCTCGAACAGTCGCTCACCGAGGATGTTGAAGGCGATGACCACGAGGACCACGCACGCGCCCGCGGCCAGGCACGGCAGCGGGTAGCCCTGGAGCACGCCGACCTCGTTCTCTGAGATCATCACGCCCCAGTTCGGGGCGGGGGCCTGCACGCCGAGGCCGAGGAAGGAGATCGCGGCCAGGTCGACCATCGCCCAGCCGAACATGATGGTGGCCTGGGCGACGATCAGGGGCATCATGTTCGGCACGATGTGCCGCAGGCAGATGGACGGCCCGGACGCGCCCTGCACCTCCAGTGCCGCGACGTAGGGCTGGCCGCGTTCCTTCAGCGCCGCGCCGCGCAGCACCCTGGCCACATAAGGCACGTAGGAGATGGACAGCGCGATCGACGCGGCGACCAGGCCCGGGCCGAACACGGCGGTGGCGAGCACCGCCAGCAGGATGCCGGGGAAGGCGAACAGGATGTCCAGCCCGGCGGAGATCGACGCGTCGGTAAACCCGCGCCGCCATGCCGTCGTCACCGCTAGCGCCACCCCGAGGCCCAGGCTGATGACAACGACGGCGAGCGGGCCGACCATCGAGGACTGGGCGCCGGCCAGCAGCCGGGACAGCACGTCCCTGCCCTCGAAGTCCAGGCCGAGCAGGTGCCCGCCGAACGGTCCGACGAAGGCGAGCTGGGTATCGGGCAGTTCGGTGTTGTACGGCGCGAGCCAGGGGCCGAAGATGGCGACGAACGTGGCCACCGCGACGACGGCCGCGGAGACTATGCCGGCCGGGCCGGTCTGCCGCAGCAGGGCAAAGGACCGTCGCAGCACAGCGAAGCTGTGCCTCAGCTTGGTACTGCGGTGCCGCCTGAGCGCGATAGCTGTCATTGTGCTGTGGTTCCTAGGGAGACCCGCGGGTCGAGCACCGCGTAGAGGATGTCGACGATCATGTTGACCACGACGAACGCGGTGACCAGGACCAGCGAGATGCCCTGCACCACGGCGAGGTCCTTGTCCTCGGCGGCCTTCACCAGGAACGCGCCGAGGCCGTTCAGGCTGAACGCGGTCTCCACCACGGCGTCGATCGCGATCAGCGAAGCGATGGTGATGCCGGTGATCGTGGTGATCGGGATGGCTGCGTTGCGGAGGATGTGCCTTCGGAGGATGAGGCGCATCGGGATACCGCGGCTGATCGCGGTCTGCACGTGTTCCTTGCCGGCTTCCTCCCGCACGGCCGCCCGGGTGACCCGGGCGACGATGGCGAGGGAAGACACCGCGAGCGCGATCGCCGGCATGGTCAGGTGCTGGATGTCGGAGCCGAGGCCGGTGCCGTTGCCGAGGGCCGGGAACCAGTGCAGCTCCACCGCGAACACGGTGACCAGCACCATCGCGGCGACGAACGACGGCAGCGCCGCGGTGATGGCGGTGACCACCAGCGTGCTGGTGTCCAGCAGGCCGGGCCTGAGCGCGGCGAGGATGCCCAGCCCGATGCCGAGCACCACGATGATCAGCGCCGCGTATGCCACCAGGCCGACCGTGGTGCCGGTCAGGTTGCCCATCAGTGTGGTGACATTCTCGCGCCACTCGATGGAGATGCCCAGGTTGCCGTGCAGCGCGTTCGATAGCCAGTACCAGTACTGCTGGATGAACGACTCGTTGAGGTGATACCGCGCGTCCAGGACCGCGATGCTGCTCGGCGGCAGCGCCCGTCCGCCGGTCAGCGCGGCCAGCGGGCTGCCCGCCTCCACATACAGCGACCCGAAGATCACGAAGCTCGCCACGAGCAGGCTGCACAGCAGCATGATGAAGCGGCGGATGAGGAACCTGCGCCGGGACATTACTTGCCGCCTAGGTAGTCGGCCCACGGCGCGAACATGTAAGCAAACGAGGCGGTCGCCCCGGTCAGGGAGCTGTTGAGGAACAAGATGTTGGTCGGCTGCACGGTGGGGATCCACGGCAGCTGCTGCGCGGCGAGCTCCTCGGCCTGCGCGGTCAGCGCGGCCCGCTGGTCCGGGTTGGCGGTGCTCTCCGCCTCATTCAGCAGCCTGGTCATCTCCGGGTTGCTGTAGTTGTCGTAGTTCTGGTCACCGCCGGGATACGCGAGCGTGTACAGCAGCGAGTCAGGATCGGCGAAGTCGCCGTAGTTGATGGTGGTGAAGGCGTCGATGCCCTTGCGGAACGACGGGTCGGTGAAGAAGTTGATGAAATCCTGGGCCGACACCGAGTGCAGCACCACCTTCAGTCCGATGGCTTCGGCCGCCGCCTGGTAGGCGCCGGTCTCGATCGCGGTGCTTGAGATCTCGTTGGAGGTGCCGATGGTGATCGTCTGACCGACGTCGCCTGCCTCCTGGACCAGCTTCTTAGCCTCGGCGAGGTTCTGGTTCTCGGTCGGTGCGGCGGCGTAGTCCTTGTCGAACACGCTCGTGCCGAAGCCGAACGTGCCGGGGTTGGCCAGCCACTTCGGCATCAGCGCGGCGCCACGGTAGACGGTGCTGATGATGGATTCCCGGTTGAGCGCTAGCGACAAAGCCTGGCGGACCTTGACGTTGGCCAGCGGCCCGCTGGTCGCGGAGATGATCAGTGCGTCGGTGGACCAGCCCGGGCCTTGGTAGACCTTCACCTGCTTGCTCGCTTCGAGCTGGTCCAGGGTGGAGACACCGAAGTAATAGGAGCCGCCGATCGCGCCGGTCAGCATGCCGGCGGTGAAGTCGGTGATATCAGGGACGCCCTTGATGACGATCTGCTTGACCAGGGGGTGTGTCGCGGTGTTCCAGTAGCGCGGGTTCACCACGGCGACCACGCCGCCGCTTGGCGTCCAGGACTTGAGCATGTACGGGCCCGTGCACATGATCGAGCCGGCCGGGGTGCCGTAGTTCTTGCCCTGCTGCTCGGCGAAGGACTTCTGGATGATGACGCCGCCCATGGAGGCGAGCTCGCCCTCGAGCCAGTAGTCCGGCTGGCTCATGGTGATGGTGACCTGGTTGCTGCCCGTGGCCGCGACGGATTTCACGCGGTTGAAGACGTCGGTGTAAAAGCCGCCGAGCTGCGTGCTCATCTGCCGGTCGAGGCTGTACACGACGTCGGCGGGGGTTACCGGGTCGCCGTCCCAGAACCTCGCACCGGGCTTGAGGGTGAACACGAACTTCAGCGGGGTGGGGCTGGTGACCGAGGCCAGGCCGGGCGCGATGGCACCGTCCGGCTGCTGCAGCAGCAGTGACTCGCACATCAGCGAGATCGCGGTGTTCTCCGGGTAGTCGAACGCGAACGCCGGATCCAGGGAGTTGACGTCGCGGTACACCGCCCAGGTGACCGACTGCACTGGCTTGGTGCCGGCCGGGGTGGTGGTGACGAGGCCGGCGGTCGGCGAGATCTCACCCTGGGTGGACTCCGCCTGGCTGAGAGAACGGCCGCAGCCCGCGGCCAGCAGTGAGATCGCAGTGAGCAGCGTTACGGCTATAGCGGATCTTCGTGGCATGTACCTATGCCTCCTAGGACTGGAAGCCGGCGGAGTGGAAGCCGGCGGAGTGGAAGGCGGCGGAGTGGAAGGCGACCTGGCCGCGGACCCAGGTCTGGCGTACGGATGCCTGGCAGATCTCCTCGCTCCTGATGGTGGCGAGATCCGCGTCGACGATGGCGAAGTCGGCGTCGTAGCCTGGGTGGATGGCGCCGACGGTTTCCTCGAGGCCGTTCACCCGGGCGCTGCCCGAGGTGTAGGCAGCCAGGGTGGTGACCAGGTCGATGGCCTGCTCGGGCAGGAACGGGTTAGCCTGGGCAGTGCTGCCTTCACTGAACGGGACGCTGCGGTTCACCGCGACGTGGGAGCCAAGCAGCGGATCGGGGCTGCTGACCGGCCAGTCGCTGCCGGCGCACAGGTTCGTGCCTGCTGCCAGGAGAGCCGCGAACGGATACTGCCAGCGAGCCCGCTGCTCGCCGAGGAACGGGATGGTCAGCTCGTCCATCTGAGCCTCGTGCGTGGCCCACAGCGGCTGGATGTTGGCGGTGGCGTGCAGCCGGGCGAACCTGGCGATGTCGTCGGGGTGGATGACCTGCAGGTGCGCCAGGTGGTGCCTGTTGCTCGACGGCCCGGCGGCTTCGATGGCGTTGAGCGCGTTGCGGACCGCGCGGTCGCCGAGGGCGTGAAAGTGCACCTGGAAGCCTTCGCGGTCCAGCGCGGTGACGAACCGTGGCAGCTCGGCCGGGTCAATGAAGTTGATGCCGTGGTTCGCCGATGCGCAGCCGTCATGATCCAGGTACGGGTCGAGCATCGCCGCGGTGTGGTTCTCCGCGACGCCGTCGAGCATCATCTTCACGCTGGTGGCGCGGAACCGGCCCGCACGGCCGGTCGCACGCAGGTGCAGCAGCTCCTCCAGCTGCTCCAGGCCCCGGTCCCTGTCCCACCACAGCGCGCCGACGACGTTCGCGATGAGCGTGCCGGCGGATGCCGCGCGCAGGTAGGCCACCGTCGGGTCGCCCTCGCCGGGGGACCGGCCGACGATGGCGTCCTGCCAGCCGGTGATGCCGAGGGAGAGCAGGTAATCCTGGGCGGCGAGCAGGCCGCGGTAGAAGTCTTCCTCGGTAGTCTCCGGCAGCAGCCGTGCGACCAGATCCTTGGCGCCTTCCTGCAGGCAGCCTACGGGGTAGCCGTCGGCGTCCCGCTCGATCCGGCCGTCCGCCGGGTCGGGGGTGGACCGGTCGATGCCGGCGAGCGACAGCGCCTTGCTGTTCACCCAGGCGCCGTGCCCGTCCCGGTTCTGCAGGAACGCCGGCCGCTCCCCGGTCACCGCGTCGAGGGCTTGCCGGGTCGGGATGCCGCCGGGGAAGGCTGGCATGCCCCAGCCACCGCCGGTTATCCACTCCTCATCCGGGTGGGCCTGCGCGTATCCGGCGATGATCGCTTGGTACTGGTCCTGGGTCTCGGCGTGGTTCAGGTCGCAGTGCCGCAGCTGGTTGCCGCCATAGACAGGGTGCGCGTGCGAATCGATGAACCCCGGCAGCAGCGTCCCGCCGTCCAGGTCCACTACCTCTGATGTGCCCGCCGGGGTCACCGAAGCCCCGACCTCCGCTATCCGGCCGTCGCCGGACACCAGCACGCTGGTGCCCTTCGGCAGGAATCGGTGGCCGTCGAAAACCGACCCGTTGCGGAACAGCGTCTCCTTAGCCATTGCCGAACTACACCACCTGGCAAAAGCCTTTGTCAATACCTATGACTAAGCTTTTGCCAGCTAGACTCATCGCCATGACAGCGGACACAACGGCCGGCTCACGTCAGCGGCTGCAGCGCGGCGACCTGACCCGCGAGCTGATCGTGCGTGAAAGCCTGCGGCTGCTGGACACCCAGGGCGTGGCCGGTTTCAGCATGCCCAAGCTCGGCCGGGCGCTAGGTGCCGATCCGACCGCTGTGTACCGGCATTTCGCCAGCAAGGACGACCTGGTGCTGGCGATCGCGGACTACCTGATCGAGGAATCCATGGCGGGCCTGGAACCCCAGGAATGCTGGGTGGCGACGCTGATGGACTGCTCGCGCCGATGCCGCCGGACTTATCAGGCCCATCCGGCGGCGGCGTCGCTGTCGTCCTACCGGACGACCATGGGGCCGGCCGAGATGCGCGTGGTCAACGTGCTCATCGACGCGGTGCTCAGGGCGGGATTCGAGGGTGCCCAGGCCGCAGTCGTCTACCGGGCCATCGGTGACTTCAACCTGGCCTGGGCCGGCAGCGAGGCCGCCTTCCTCGCCCTGGACGAGCGGCTGCAGAGCAACGACCTTGCCGCCTGGAACCGCGCCTACCTGACCGTGGACCGAGCGGACTATCCCGCCATCTGGCAGATCCGCGAGGAACTGCCGAGGGTGGACGAGGACGAGATCTACGAGACGATCCTGAACATCGTGCTGACCGGCCTGATCAGCCGTGCCCCGCGCCCATGCACCTGCCCCAACCATGCCCGATGAACGGCATCGTGGTCGCGGTGAAACCCCGCTAGCGGTGCTGCGTCAGGCCGGGGAGCTGGTTGGCAGCCCGGCTGCGGCTGCAGCGTCCAGCAGTCGCTTGTCGTAGGTCACGAATGATGTCAGGATGCTCCGGATGTCCAGGGCTGTACCCAGGTGGATCGCGTCCAGGGATCGTACTGTCACCGGCCGGACCGTCTGGGCGAGGATACGGACGCGCGGGCTGATGTCGAGTATGTCGATCTGGTCCAGGACAAGGTGCAGGCGGGTGATCGCCTCAGGGGCGTACCGGGCCAGCGCACGGAACGACTCGATCTCGACCAGGGCGGAGCTGATCCATCCTGTTTCGGCCCGCTCGTCGAGCCAGTCCCGGAGCGCTTGTGACTCTGCTTCGGCATGCACGAGCTTCACGACCGCAGCCGAGTCGAGGTAGATCATCAGCGCTCGTCGCCGCGGTCGTGCGCTAGCTCGGCGGCAACGTTGACGCCGTCGGGCTCGCCGAGGTCCATGCGCAGTACGGCGCGTCGCATCTGAGCAGCTCGTTCACGGCGCTCGGCGGCCTGGATCACCGCATACCGGATCGCTGCAGACCGGGACATCCCCTCGGCGGTCAGGACATCAAGCGCATGCTCGGTCTCTTCGTCGGTTCGTACGGTGATAGTGTCAGCCACATCGCCAGCATAAGACATTTTGTCTTACAGGGCAATTCCGCCCACGCACCTGTCCTAACCACGCCCGATGAACGGCATCGTGGTCGCGGTGATGGTGAGGAACTGGACGTTGGTGTCCAGCGGCAGCGACGCCATGTAGAGCACCGCGTCCGCTACGTGCCGAGGGTCGAACGTGGGCTCCGGCGCGATGGTGCCGCTGGCCTGCGGCACGCCGCGGCTGAACCGCTCGGTCATCTCGGTGGCGGCGTTGCCGATGTCGATCTGCCCCGCCGCGATACCGAACTCCCGCCCGTCCAGCGACAAGGACTTGGTCAGCCCGGTGATCGCATGCTTGGTCGCGGTGTAGGCGACGCTGCGCGGCCGTGGCGTGTGCGCGGAGATGGAGCCGTTGTTGATGATCCGCCCGCCCGGCGGATCCTGCGCCTTCATGATCCGCACCGCGTGCCGGGCGCACAGGAAGGCCCCGGTCAGGTTGGTCGCCACCACCCGATCCCAGTCCTCAAGCGACACCTCGTCCGCCGCGCCGCCGGCGCCCGTCCCCGCGTTGTTGACCAGTAGGTCCACCCGCCCGCACTCGCGCTGCACGTGATCGAACAGGGCGGCCACCTGTTCAGCCGAGGTCACGTCCGTGGGCACGATCAGTGCGTCGCCCGCCGCGGCCGCCGTCTCCAGCAACTGCTCCTGCCGCCTGCCCGCAAGCGCGACGCGCCAGTCGGCTCCCATCAGCGCCCAGGCGATGACGCGGCCAAGCCCCGATCCCGCCCCGGTAACAACCGCGACCTTGTTCACCGCGACCCTGCTCAAGGGACAACCGTGACCGGCCAGTGCCCAGCCCGGACCAGTCGCACCGCCAGCGACCCGACGAACCGGTGCCCTGCCTTGGTAGACGCGCCCACCACGACGGCGTCGGCGCGGATCTCGTTCGCGATCCGCTTGATCTCGTTGTACGGATCACCCTGCGTGGCGACGAACTCGATCGTCATGCCGATCCGGGCCGCGCCATCCTCGACTTGCTTGCGCAGGTTGTCGGCCTCGGCACTGAGCGCCTGCCGCTCGGCGACAACCGCACTTGGCGCAGCGATCGCCGCGGCTCCGCTCAGGCCGGAGAACTGTTCCACGTACACGCACAGCAGCCGCGCGCGCTGCCGCCGCGCCAGCCCCGCCGCGTACGCACCGGCCCGCAGCGACGTGACCGAATCATCCACTCCGACCAGGATGACCTTCGGTCCGTCCGTGCCAAGCTCGAACATCTCCGCCACATCCCAATCATAGATTCAGAACGCGGGGCGCTGGCGCGGTTCGGGGCTCCCGGACCTCCAGCACCATCTTTACCGCGCGCTCACGCAATTCGTCGGGAGTGCTCCGCCTGCGCCGCCACGACTATGAATCCAGTTCTGCGCCGCCACGACTCTGAATCCAGTATTCCCGTCTCGGGATAGCACGCCCGTTAGTCGATTTTTCATATACCTCCTCACCGTATGTCCCCCATCGCTATACGATGACAACGTTCTACGCTTCGTCCTGGGTTGTGGCAATTGGGGGGGGATGATGGGTACTGAAGTTGTTGAGCTCAGCCTGCCGGATGGTACTCCTGTGCTGGTCCGGGCCGAGCTGGTACAGGGAGTCGAGTGGCGTTCGACCGGTGGCGTGGATTACGAGGGACCTTCCGACTCGGGTTCCGGGGCGCCATCCGACACTGGTCTGGGGTCTCATTCCTTTACTCTGGTTACGAAGACGGTCCGTGGCGTGGCCTGTGAACTCCATAAGGCACTCCAGGCGGTCAGCCCCGACCGGGTGTCCGTCGAGATTGGCTTTGACCTGGCCCTTAACGGATCTCAGCTGGTGGCACTCGTAGCGTCTGGCGGCGTCCATGCCGCGCTCAAGATCCGGCTCGAGTGGGGTGGCAAATCCGCTGGTGAAGCGGGCGATGAACAGCCGGAGGAGAGCGCGCCGGCGGATTCGTGATCATGAGCCCGAGAATCAAGCTTCAGGAATTCACCAGCGAGTGTACCGTTCACGTTCTGCAATCTGGCGTTGATGGTAAACCCATCGAAGGAGGTAGCGGCTTCTTCGTTGCACCCGGGGTTATTGTCACATGTGCCCACGTCGTGTCCAGCGGCGGTCGTGCGGTGAGCCGTGTGAAAGTGCTGTGGAAAAGCGAGATCTACGAGGGAACCGCGGTGGCCCGGCCAGAGGAGAAGGGCGGCGGTGAAATATGGGATCCGCCTGACCTCTGCGTCATAACACTCGACCGGATACCCGATGGCCAGCACTCGGTCGTCCTTGGCGAATTGGGCGACGCGGATCGCCATGAACTGTACATAGCCGGGTATAGTCGGATTTACGACCGTAACAATGCGCAGTTTCAGGGCAAGCCTTCCGGCGTTCTCGGCGGCTCGCAGGGACTTGCGGGGGAGATGGTGCGGGAAATCGTTGGGGTTGAGATCGCGCGCGGGATGTCGGGAGGACCCGTCCTTGACCTGCGGCGCGGGGTCGTGTGCGGAGTAACCAAGGCGCAGCGCAGGCAGAACGATGATCTCGGTGGTTTGTTCATTCCCGCGGAGTTCATACAGCAGAAATTTAGGAGCGAGGCCTGGCTGCCCAATCAGAGGGCGAGCGCGATCAACAGCCAGTGGCGTGCGCAGCGGGACGCGGTGCTTGACGAGGCTGACCCGGCCATGTTCCGGCTGAGCCAGCTGGAGCGTGACGTGATCGTAAGGGTCGTGGAGCAGCTCAGGCTGACGGCGGAGGACTTCACTCGGTCGTGGGGAGTCATTACCGAACTGCCGCTGAGGCGCGCCATCGTCAGCCTGAATGACCTCATCGCCGACCTAGCGGACCGGACATCGAAAGAGCTCGATCCCATCACCAAGCTTTTTGTCTGGCTGGCCTGCCACGATCGGATCGGCCCCGATAGTTCGAACGAACTGCTGGGTTACGCTCGCGTGCGGGCGATACGCGCAGGAATAGACGTCCTCACCGTCATCCAGTATGAGATGAGCGTCCGAAGCCGGAAGCGCACAGCGCGGAGCCCCGTTCTTGTGGTTCGCCTGCGGCCGGACTCCCCCGCGGCGACCCGGACGTTCACCGTCGACGTCTGGCGGTACCCGGACAGGGGAGCGGATCAATGTCCGGTCGTAACCGACGCGGGGCCGTATCGGCTGCTCGACGCGCGAAAGGCCATCATCGACATCCTGAAAGAGCAGGTCAAGCTGGTCGAGGGACGGCCAGTCATCGAGTTCGCCCTTCCCGACAGTTTGCTTGATCTCGCCGTCGAGGAGTGGGATATCGGGGACGAGGTTCCGCTAGGCGAGAAATACCCGGTTGTGGTCCGGCTGGCGGAACGGGAGATCGACGACAGCTCGTATGTCGAAAATCTCAAGTCCCACGCGACGGAGTTCAAGAACGGGGCTGTACCGCCTGAGGGGACCCAGCAGTGGGATGACCTGTGGCTCACCTGCCAGAGCAAGTACACCCCCCGGGAGCTGAACCGGGTACTGCAGCCCCTACTGGAGCAGGGGATTCCCATGGTCGCGATGACCGCGTGGCACGGGCGCGGGCGGGCGCTCAAGGCCATCAAGGCCGTAAAAGAGGCCGGGGTAGCCGTTGTCGTGTGGCGACACACGCGGTGTGCCGAGGCTGCCTGCGCTACGAGCGGGGGCGGGGCATGCCCGGGGATGCGGTTCAAGCAGGAAACCGCCGATCATTTCGCGGGCGAGCCGCTGGCCGTGCTGCCGGACAAGATCTTCGTGGCCAGGCCCAAACAACAATCCAACGGCGGGCTCGGGTATCAGTCTCCTGGTATCGCGCTCATATGGGATGACCCCGAGATGCTTCCGTGGATGGCAGGCTCAGCAAATCTGTATCCAGATCAGCCAGCAGGGTGGGATGACGTTGAGCAACTGGCAGATTTATAAGGGAGAAGGCGCGCAGCATCAGGAAATCCGCCGGTTGCCCGCGCCGCCCGAGTGGCGGGCCTTCGACCCCACCGGGTATCGTGCGCCCCGCGCGAACCACGAGCTTAAGTGGCATCCCGGCGATGAGGTGCGCGGAAAGACTTACCGCGCGGACCCGGAGTCGCTCAGCCCCGTCAACGCGGCGATGTACCTGCGGCGTCCGCTCCTGGTGACCGGCAATCCGGGAGTGGGGAAATCGACGCTCGCTTACTCAATAGCGTGGGAACTGGGCCTCGGCTCGGTGCTCAGGTGGCCGATCACGAGCGGCTCCACGCTGCGAGATGGGCTGTATAGATACGATGCGATCGGCAGGCTGCAGGACATCAACCTTGAAGCCTCCAGGGAGCCGATCAGCAAGTACCTCCGGCTCGGGCCGCTGGGGACCGCGTTCCAGCCAACTGATACCCCTCGCGTCCTGCTGATCGATGAAATCGACAAGGCCAGCCTGGACTTGCCTAATGACTTGCTGAGCATCTTCGAGGAGGGCCGGTACGAGATCGATGAGCTGGTCCGCATCGCCCAGGCCGAGCGGCGGCAGGTGATTAGGGGTGCAGACGGGACAGACGTCACGATCACTGCGGGCGACGTGAGCTGTACGCAGTTCCCCGTCGTCATCATGACGAGCAACGGCGAGCGTGAGTTCCCGCCGGCGTTTCTGCGGCGCTGCGTGCGCCTCGACATTGCCCCGCCGGGCGAGGTGCAGCTCAAGCGGGTCGTCTGCGCCCAGATGGGACAGGACATGTTCAACCGCGCGGAAAACGTCATCAAACGCTATCGAGAGCGCACCCAGGAAGAAAACGGCGTGCTGGCCAATGATCAGTTGCTGAACGCCATTCACCTGACCTGCCGGATAGATCTGGATCCCGGCGACCAGAGCGAGCTCATGGAGCTGCTGTTCCAGAGTCTCGACGCCGAACTGGCCTGATCGGGGGAGCAGATGATGGCTGGCCTCGCTGAGTTTCTCGACTGTGTGGTGGCAGCGGACGCTGGCCTGACGATGTCAGAGATCGCGGACGCCCTCTGGCTTGCTGAGCACATGGAGGGCTTCCGGAAGGCCACTGCGGTGGCGGCGGACACGCCATCAGCGGCGGTGTCGTCCGGCCATCTGAGGCCGGCGGAATCAACAGCGGCGCCGCCCCAAGAGGGAGCGGGCCTCGCGGCTCAGGCGGTGGCCGCCGATAGACGCGGCCCTGGCGGACGTGTCGCACCGGGTGGGCTCGTCCCGGTCTTCAACACTGACGGGGGACGGCCCGGTGGCTCATCGGCTACTGGCAATGCGACCCTGCAGGCAGCGGTGCAAACGCGGCGCGAGCTGCGTCGCCCTCTCAACCTCCAGCGCGGGCTGCGGCCGCTCATGCGAACTGTCCGCAGCGGACCGGCAACGGTGCTTGATGAAGAGGGGACCGCCGAGCTGAGCGCGCGGGCCGGGACTGTTATGCCGGCGCTGGTCCCACCCGGCGAGCGATGGCTCGATCTCGCGCTGGTCTTTGACACCAGTCCATCCATGGCCCTATGGGGCAATCTAGTCAGGGAACTGCGACTTGCCCTGGGACAGCTAGGCGCCTTCCGTACTCTCCGAACCTGGCGCTTGGAGTTCGACAGCGGAAAGCCGCTCGTCAGGCCAGAGGCCGCGTGGAGCACTCCACGCGGACCCAGGGAGCTGGTAGATCCAACTGGGCGTCAGGTCATCCTCCTTGTCACCGACTGCGTCTCGCAGCCATGGTGGCCCAAGTCCGGTCCGGCCGGCGAGATGGAGATGGGCGGGACCCTCGAGACCTGGGCGCGGAAGGGGCCACTAGCGATACTTCAGCCACTGCCACAGCGGATGTGGACTCACTCCGCCCTGGCCAGCCACAGCATGCGGCTGCGTTCCCCCTTCCCCGGCGCGCCGAACAGCAGCTTGCTGACAGACCGTGCCGCGGCGCAGCGGACCGGCAAGCATGACCCCGGCTGGGAACGGACGCGGCGCGGCCTGCCCATCCCGATCCTGGAGATTGACCAGTCGTGGCTGGCCTCGTGGTCGCGGCTCGTATCCGGGACCAACCCTGAGCGTCTCGCCGTGGCCTTCACCGGCGCGCCCAGGCCCGATCATGATCCGAGCGGGATAACAGCACAGGCGAGCCCGCTGCTTGATGAGGAAGATCAGGCAAGCTGGCTGGTCAGCCGGTTCATGTCCAGCGCGTCGCCTGAGGCATTCCGGCTGGCGGGTCTGCTGGCCGCCGCGCCGCTCGCCCTGCCGCTCATGCGGCTCGTCCAGCGGGCCATGTGCGAGGACGAACGTCCAGCGCTGCTCGCCGAAGTGCTCCTGAGCGGGCTGCTGTGCGAGGTGACGCCCGTCGGTGAGACGATGACCTCCTTCGCCTTCCGCCCGCACGTACGAGACATCCTGCTCGGTACCATCCGCCGGTCAGAGGCGATCCGAGTCAGAGAGCTGGTCTGCGAGGAGCTCGGCAACGGCCACGTCGCGGGCCGGGGCGTGCGCGTCGTTAAGGTTCCCGCGGTCCCGGGCACGACGGGAACCGCGCTGACAACCACTGGTGAGATCTACGCTGCGATCGACGCCATGGTGCTGAGCCGAATCGGCGGCCGGTATGCGCAAGTGGTTATGGAGACGGGCCAGGACGCGCTGCCCGGGTTCGCTCCCGCCGAGCCGGACGTCGTGGGACTGCATCCGCAGCGCGAGCAGGAGGTGCCGCGCGAGCAGGAGGTGCCGGCCGAGCAGGAGGTGCCGGCCGAGCAGGAGGTGCCGGCCGAGAAGGCATCGGCTCCTCAGCACGCGACGGGAATACGGAAGCCGTCCGAGGAGGCGGCAGCCCAGGCTAGTGACGAGCAGGGGCTGGTGATACTCGGTGGGCCAGGCAGTGGCAAGACGACCTATCTCGCTGCCCTCAGCATGGCGCTCATCCGTGGTCCTGGCTGGCGTCTGATCCCTAAGGACGATCCGAGCACTCACATGCTCACCGAGGGTGTTATGGACCTCATCAGACGCCGGACGTTCCCCCGTGCTACGGCCGGAATCGACACTTACCAGTGGAAGCTCTCAGGGGAAGTCAAGCACGTCCTGCCGGTCGGCTGGCGACGAGGGCCTGTTCGGCGCCGGGACTCCGTCAGCGTAGGCCTCCGGGTAACTGACGCGACCGGGGATATCTTCGCGGGGCATCACCCGGACAGCGAGGCGAACCTGATCGAGGAGCTGGCCCACAGCGCGGGGATCATCTTCCTCCTGGATCCCACCCGTGAGTTCGAGATTGGTGACACGTTCGATTACGTGCTGCAGATCGTAACGATGCTGCAGCGGCGGGCGCTAGGCGAGCGCGCGCTGGCCGGTGACCGGCTGGACCACTATGTGGCGGCGTGCCTGTCCAAGTTCGACGATGAGCGCGTATTCCGCTCGGCCGAGCGGATGGGCTTCGTCAGTTACGAACGCGAGGACCGGTACGGGTTCCCGCGGGTCGCCGACTCCAGCGCACGCGAGTTCCTGCGGCGGCTGGGCGACCTGGCACCCGGCGGAACGGGCGCGCTGGCGATTAGGAAGCTGGAGACCAGCTTCCGCCCGGAGCGGATCAGGTACTTCGTCACATCTTCGATCGGGTTTCGCCTGGACCGGCAGACCAGGAAGTTCGACGGCCGGGATCCGTGCAACTATCTGCCTGACGAGTACGAGCCGGGGGTTCACCGGATCCGGAGCAGCGTGTATCCCATTAATGTGGCCGAGCCGCTGGTATGGCTCGGTGAGCAGATGGCCAAGCTCAGCCGTTCGTAAGTACGGGCTGATGTGCTCAGAGGAAGCGCTGGACGATGGCGCGGAATTCCGGGCTGAGCGCTTCCAGCAGGCGTAGTCGTGTATCTGCGCTCTGGGCTTGGAGAATCTTGGCCGCCAGGATGGGCTTGATCTCATTGAGTGCGGCGCCCGCCCGCCGTGCCGGCAGAGCGGCGACGAGCCGCTCGGCGATCTCGCCCGGCAATTCCAGTAGCTCCATCAGCACCTCGGCGACCGTCCGGATGTCCGCTTGGCTCAGGACGCGCACTTGCTGCTGCCGCTCGGGCAACGCCGCGACGACCGCGGCGCTCGCCGCGGATGGCATGTAGTCGAGTACCTTGCCTGATCGGGTCACGCTGAGCATCTGCAGGATGTCCCCGGCCTTGCTCACACGAGACGCGGCCATGCCAGTGATGAGCTCGGCGGCGACTTCCGGTGAGCAACTGGCCAGGATGTGCGCGGCTTCCTCATCGGGCTTGGCCAGCAGCCGCGCTACTCCCGAGTCGGTGCCTGACAGGTTGACGTCTCGCACGGCATACGCGATTACGTGCCGAGCGCGTTCGGCATGCTCTAGGGGACGCATGGCCTCCGTGTGGGAAAAAGCGTGCGTGAAGGTAAGGGTGTTGCCGCGCGCAGGGACCGGCCTCTCCGATCCGCTGCCTGCGCCTGACTGCCTTCCGTTCTCGCGCTGCCCGGCCAGAATCGACTCAAGCAGCCGGGCGACCTCGCCCGCGTTCGGACGCCTGGCCGGATCCTTGGCCAGCATCCGCAGGACTAGCGTGGCGAGCGGACCTTGGCTAGCCGGCGGCGGCGGGTTCTCGTAGAGGATCGCGGACCGGAGATCCTGCGCGGGTTGTGCGCTGGCGCGCGTAAACGGGGTGTGACCCTCCATCGCGTAATACAGCGTCACGCCCAGGGACCACAGATCGGAGGCCGGCGTAGCAGGGTGGCCGTGAAACTGCTCGGGTGCCAGATACTCAGGCGTGCCGATCACCCGGCCGCGGCCCGTGATCGATCCGTCGGCCGAGGTTATGTCTTCGGCGATCTTGGCAATGCCGAAGTCCACGAGAAATATGGCTCCGTCCTGGTCTACCAGGATATTCAGGGGTTTGACATCACGGTGCACGATCCGGGCGTTGTGCACCGCCTGCAGCCCATGCACGACAGACAGGCCGATTGCGCCGATCTCGCGTTCGGTGGGCCGCCCCTCCGCGACGATGTCGGCGAGCGACCGGCCGGGAATGTACTCCATGACGATCCACGGGTCTGTGTCCACAAAAAAGATGTCGTGGACGCGGACGATGCACCGGTGCCGCACCCGTGCCAGGGCCCGGGCTTCGATGAGAGCCCGGGTCCTGCTTTCCTCCGCGCTGATGCTTTCCGCATGCGGTACCAGCTCTTTCAGCGCGACTCTCCGCTCAAGGAGCAAGTCCTCCGCCAGCCAGACGCTCGCCTGGCCGCCCGAGCCGATCTGGGCAAGCACCCGGTAGCGGTTATGAAGCAGCCGCCCCTCAGGATTCATCGTTCCAGTTCAGCGGTATACCGCCGGGACTCCCGTCCGAGTTAGCGGAAATCCGGTCATCATGCATGCGCTGCAGGTCGAAGTGGGCGGCTGAGGGCTGCTCGTCAGCATCCCGAGGCCCGGGCCCTGCCTGTGGCTGGTGGGACGTGAACAGGCCGGGATCCGGCGCGATGAGATCCTCTTCGCGCATGACCTTCGTCTGCTCGCTTGTCCGGTGCTGGGCCCGGTCCTCCCAGATCTTAAGTACGTCGTCGTCTGTGCTCGAGCTACGGCGGCCCCCGGCCGCCGCCCCGGTTGCGGGGGACTCTGCCCGCTGGCTTCGCAGGGACCGCTTCGCGTCGGAGAGCTCCCTCTCCCGCAGGACCTGAAGGATCTTCTCGTAGTTTCCCGGCTGCTGCAGTAGCTTCACCGTGACCGGTAGGCACTCGATCACCAGGAACACGAGGAACAGCAGGAACCGGGCAGCCGTGACGGTGAAGCTCTTGCTGGAGAGCTGGCCGAGCGCCTGGAGCCGGATCAGCAAACCGTTCTCGTTCTCGTTTGTCGCGTCAAAGCTTGCCTGCAGCACGTTCTGCCGGGCGACCGCGATCGCGAGCTGCTGCTGGGCGCCGGGCAGCGCGTTTTTCGCCTGCACGAGCCTGTTCTGTACCGAGGCCGCATCGCTGGCGGAAAGAGCCTTCTCACGCAGCTGGATCTGGCTGTCGATCCCGGCGAGCTGGGATTTGGCGCTCTCCCAGTTGGAATGCGCCGCCGTGTACAGCTTCCCTGCTCCTGGCGGGCAGCCCGGACCACCGTAAAGCTGGCACTGCCACTGTTTGTAGTAGGTCTGCTCCTGGTTGTAGACGGTTGTCGCCTGCGCTTCGAGCGACTTGACCTCCGGGTCATTCGCGGGATTGATCGTCGCTACGCCGCCGGAGTCGATGACCTTCTCCAGGTTCGCGACGTCGCCACGCCAGTTGGTAACCTGCGTGCCGACCTGGTTGTGCTGCTCAGAATTCAGGAACTGGCTGGCCGTGTTCGCCTTCATGACGCTTATCTGCGCATCGATCTCCGACTGGAATATCCGCAGCACCAGCGGCGTGGAAATCAGCGTCCCGAGAAGAATCGCCAGCAGGAGGCGGGGAGCGGCCATGGAAAGGCGGCGCCTGCCTTCGATCGGCAGCGATGTGATGAGCCAGCGGTCGATGCCCATGATCACTAGGCCCCACAGGAGCGCGAGGATGGTCGCGGCGACCGGGTTTACGCCCAGCGCGCTGTAGAGCGCGAACCACATGGAAACCGTCGCCATACCGCTGGTGATGAGGATCGCCCAGCCAAGGCTTTCGAATTTAATTCGCTCGCTCTCACACTGCGCGATTACGTTAACTCGTGTACCAGAAACGATCAGCAGCCATTGTCGTTTCGCCCTGCGCTCCACTTACACCCTCCCATACCGCCGGGTCTACGAGCATAGTCACCCGGAGGCTCTTACCCTAGCGACAAGCCCCCACCAAACGGATGTTATGACTAAGCTACTAGACCAAGCGGGACCTTTGTGTGCAAGCTGGGCTTAGGGGTGGGCCGCGCGAGAAACAGGCGTCCTTAGGTTTGCGGACGTCGACGTGATAGGGGAGGCACCGTGCGCGTCGACGACTTGGTGCGCCGCGCTCTTGACAGGGAGATCGGCAGGCTCCAGGCCAGAGAGTCGTTTCACGTAGTTGAATTTGCTGTGGATGGAGTGATCTTCTGGCAGATCAGCCGCGATAATAACGGCACGCCGCGAGCAGAGCACTGGCCACCTCGCGCCGTCGGCGAGGATGCTGGGGAGTTCAATCGTTCGCTCGTGGTGCGGCGATTGACTGATGGCGGGCAGGTGATCTTCGTGCGCAGCTCGCCTGACGTGATTAGCGGAGAGGTACTTGCCCTATTTCGCGAGATTATTCCTAATATGGAAGTAATTGACTGTATAGCCGGATTCGAGGATGTGCTGCGGGCATCAATCAAGGATTCGCCGCTCATAAGTGACTACGAGCTTGTGCTTCTCAGGAAGACAAGGAGCGGTCGGCTGGATCTGGAGCCGGTCCGGATGTTCACGCAGGGACAGCAGCAGCCTGACCGCAGCCGGACTATCCGGGTGAAGTGCGCACGCAGCGATGAGCGCGGCGTCGCTTTCGCGATCGTGACTAAAGAACGAGCACGAGACTTCCAGCTCATGTCTATCCAGTCGGCTGAGCTCGGCCCGGGCGAGTATGAGCTGACAGCGGAACTACTCCGGCCAGGGCGGGTGAGATTTCATGGCCTTCCCGCGTCGGTCAAACTGCGCAATGACCACCGGACCTGGGGGGAGCTTCTTGGCGCGGTTCCGGCGAGGCTGCAGGCGCCGCAGCCAGCTCATCTGGTGTGCCTTGTTGAGGTAAGTGGGACCAGTGAGCAGATCGAGAAGCGGACAGACCGGGTCAGGGAGGTCATCAGGGCCGCCGGGGCGTCAGAGGGGCTGCTGACGGTGTCGCTGCTCTCTTACGGAGCGCATAGCTTCGAGCGCAAGATCCCTGAAGAACCTGTCAGGGAACTGGTATGGGCTGCCCCGGGCGCCGAGGCGTTCGCAGCGCTGGACGAGCTGGAGCAGCATGTGCCCGTCGCCAACGACTACCGGTACGCGGCGCAGCTCGAGTGCGCGCTTGCGCGCGTTGCGGGGCGAGTTGACCCGCGAGAGGGAAGGCTGGTGATCCTCACCGTCGGTTCTCGGCGGCCCTTCCCGCCGCGTGCCGATCCGCAGCTGGATATCTTGCCATGCCCGCATCGCAACAACTGGCGCAAATACGTGGAGGTGCTGTCCGGCAAGGATCCAAGGCTTGCCCTGGGCTCCATTCATGATAAAGATACGCGTGACCTCGACGTCTGGCGTGAACTCGGGAGGACAGCTATCTTCACATCGGACGTGGTTGACGCCTGGCACATGGCAGCCACTCTCGGCATCGGCGCAGCCCCGGTAAACGTGCCGTTCCCGCTTGTCTGGCAGGACTCGTTATGCCCTCCACGGAACGCAGGGCCAACGAGCCCTACAAGCACAGCATCGCTATGTGGGGACCGCCGGGCAGCGGTAAGACCACGTTTCTCGCCGCCCTCAGCGTGGCGCTGAACCGCAACGGCGGCCAGGGCTGGAAGATCCACGGCGGGGATGAGCCGTCGGAAAGGCAGCTCATTCAGCTGAATCACCAGCTCGTCTCGGGGCGCACGTTCCCGAGAGGGACCCTGGGCATCGATGAGTACAGCTGGATCCTCAGCGGGCCCCACAGGAATGCTCAGAAGAGGCTATTCAGGAAGGCGCAAGAGGAGCACATCAGCGTCCGTCTGGATCTGGTCGACGCCCAGGGCGAGATCGCCGGTCCTAAGATGGAGTTCACTCAGCGCGGTGAGCTGATCGAGGGCCTGGCGCGGAGCCGCGGTATCGTCTACATCTTCGATCCGATGCGGGAGTCCGACGACGGCGACGCCTTCGATCATACCTTCGGTATGCTCGTCCAGCTCGCGCGGCGCATGGATGAGGACGCTGGCTGGCGAGGCGGTCGCTTGCCGCATTACGTTGCTGTCTGTATCACGAAGTTTGACGCCCCGCCTGTCCGCCTGACCGCGCAGAGGATGGGCCTGACCGTGCCGTCGGATGACGACCATGGGTTCCCGCGCGTCCCGGATTATGAGGCTCGCGATCTTTTCGAGAGGCTATGCGCGGTTTCCGGGACCGGAAACGCCGAGATGGTCATCAACTCACTTGAGCAGTATTTCGATCCCAAGCGGATCCGGTATTTCGTCACGTCGGCCGTCGGATTCTATGTCGGCCGCGGCGGCAAGTACGACGAGGATGATCCCAACAACCTGCTCCTCATGGAGGAGATCGATCCCAGGCTGGGTGCGAAGCGAACCCGAATCCGTGGTCCGGTACATCCCATCAACGTGGTGGAGCCAGTTTTCTGGCTCATCGATCAGATGCTGGACAGCGGAAATGGCTCGGCATGATAGGCGCTAGCGGGAAGATCCCGGTTCCCGTGGAGTGGGCGTGGCAGGGCAAGGCGCCGGAAGACCGCGGATACCGCCTCCTCTCGTCAAGCACGGGAGATATCAGCGCGAGGAACTTCGAGGAGATACTCGACCGCTTCGCGCCTGGCACGCTGGACAAGCTACCGGAGGTTACCGTCAGCTATGTACCAGGGGCGGATAGCGCCGGGTACATCAGCATGGCCTTCCATGAGGAGCCGGGCGGCCTCGACCGGCTGGGCCGGGATGTGACATTCACTCGTTTCTTCTGCGTGCCTTACCGGCGGCTGGCGGCGGGTGCGGTGCGGTACCTGGCTATGTATGAGGGGTTTGAGCGTATCCGGCTGCCGGATGCCGCGGCTCCACCGTTCAACGCGGAGCTGTCTCGCTCGGTGGCGACCATTCCCGGTGCCGCGGCGCGGGCGCTGCCGGTGGCCGAGTTGCTGCTTACCGGCAACCCGGTCTGCATCGTGGATGCGGAATCCACCACCACGTTCGAGCGACTGTCGTTCATCGACACCGTCATGTCGTTGCTGCCGTATGGGATGCGGGCCGAGATGGCCGCCGCGACTTGGGCGAAGAGCACCTACCGGCTGCACAAATTCCGGCTCTTCTTCAGCGAGTCGCCGCGCAGGACAGCCGATTCTGGCCTCGAGGACCATCTGGTCAGGTGGGGTCCAGACGCGATGGCCATAACCCGCGCGCGGGTAACGCGGGTGCCGGCGGAATTTGCTGCCGAGTACCGAGAGTGGCTACAGCAGCTGCTTGACGGGCCGTCGGTGATCACCGACCTCGCTCAGGAGACGACGGCACGGGTCTTCAAGGCCGCCGACATCGACCAGATGCTGGACGCGATACACGCCAAGCAGCAGAAACGCTGGTGGAGCCGTCCTCCTAAGAGGCGTGAGATCGCGGTGAGGGAGGACATGGCCCTGGCCCCGGCACCGGTCCGGCGGCCGGATCCTGAGCGGGCGAAGGCCGTCCGCCGCGACGTCATCGAAGGGGCGATTAATGCCATAGCCAGCATCCTGAACCATCCTGCCAGGGATGCGGCGGACGTTCAGCCGTATCTCGATCTCATGCGGGAAGAACTCGGGCGCGGTGAGCAGCTAAGCGGTGAGGCCCGCGAGCGGTACCGGGCGCGAATCGAACACTACAGGCTGCTGGGAGATCACCTGCCGATAGCCAAGGATAAAAAGGCAGCTGGCTTTTACCGTGTCCTCTTGCGGGTGATCTTCGGCGAAAAGATCAGCTATCTGGACTACTGCGAAGTCGAGGAAATGCTCAGCGGTAAGGCGCCGGGCAAGCCGCTGGTACAGGCGATTGACGAAATGCTCGGCGCCGACCACGATGCAGACCCGCGGGTGCTGTTTATTGTGCGGTGCCTCCTCAGTAAGGGAAGGCACCAGAAGTCGGGATTTGGCCCGATGCAGCTCCTCGGGATCGTGACCAATCTGGAACTCCGCGCCGATCATGCCGAACTCCTCTGGGCTGCGACTATCAGCGCGCTGGAAGAGTCTCGGCCAGCCGAGATCGAGCAGGCCGTCCTTCCGCTGCTGCGGGAGCGAGGTTTCTTGGCGCTTGAGTTGCAGGCCCGCGCCCCAATGGATCTCGCGTATCAGGTAAACGCGCTTATCGCCCTGCTCAGGGTCGTTTATCGAAATAAAGTGGACCGGGATGACATTCTAGATATATTCACCGGATCCCGTAGGCATTACCCGACGGTGGCCTTGCTCCTCGCGGTCTCCCGGCTGGCGCTCTACGAGGATTTCGAACTCATGATTTCCAACTTTATCTTCGGGCTCGCGGGTTCGCAGCAGGTGCCCGACGATGCTCGCGAAGGGCTGGCCGAGCTTGGATTTGAGCTTGATGATAATGACGAGATACCTGTCACCGTTCCCGCCGATGGTGGTGGGGTTACGCTCATGGAAATACCTACATCCAGGACAGATGCGATCAGGTATATGGGCACTATGAAACAGGCTGACCCGCCGAGGGAAAGGAAGAAATTTATTAGACGGCTGCTGAATCCCATCGGTGAGTTCGCCATTTCTAACGAGAAGTCACATAACAGCGATGAGCGCTAAGGCGGTATCTCTGGTGACCGAGTGGGCGCGGTGGGGCATGCATCCCGACGAGCGCGGTGGTCATCATCTGCTCGCGTGCAGCGACGGGCGGATCAGCTCGCGCAACTTCGAGGAGATCCTCGGCCGGTTCAATCCGGGCAATCTAGATGACCTCCCGCAGGTCACCATCAGCTACGTGCCGGCTGGTGACGGCCGGGGATATCTCGGCATGGCGATCCATGAGGCCGAGACAAGCGGGGCTGACCGACTCGGCCGCGATGTGATGGTCACCAGGTACTTTGCCGTTCCCTATCAGGATGCCGCCGCTGCGGGGGTGTCCTACCTGGCCATGTATGAGGCCTTCCGCGGGATTCAGCCTCCGGAGGACGACGGATCGGCGCTCACTCTCGAACTCACCGGTGGTCCGGCGACGGTGATCAGTGACGCCGAGCGGGTGTTCCCGGTGGTCGGCTTGCTCCTCACCGGCAACCCGGTCTGTATCGTCGGCGCCGAAGCGGTTGAGATGATCGAGCGCCTTGCCTACATCGACGCGATCATGTCGCTGCTGCCGTACGGGATGCGGGCCGAGATGGCCGCCTCGACATGGACGAGAGGCACCTACCGGGGTCATAAGTCCCGGCTGTTCTTCAGCGAGGCAGCGCGCGGATCGGGCGGGTCAGGGATAGATGACCATGTAGTCCGCTGGCGCTCTGACGGCATAGAGGTCGCCGAGGCGCCTGCCACAAGATTCCCGGCCGAGGCTGTCGGTGACTACCTGACGGCGTTGCGGCGCCTCGGCACGCGAGCCGTCACTGGGCTGGCCGGTGCCACGGCGCCGATGCAGTTCAAGGCTGAGGCTAGCGCTCAGGCGCTAGGCTGGATCGTGCCGCTGGATGCCGGCTGGGCGACTCGGGCCGATGGCATGGGTAAGCGGATGCCATCCCGTCAGCGCGAAGTGCCTAGGACCCGCCGGAGTGGGGCGAGGAGGGGCCCGCGCGGGCCGCGCTCTGCCGAGGCAAGGCGCGTCGCGGCGCTCATGCTGATCTGCATGCGGGATATGGCTGGCAACGCCAGCCGTATCAAGCAGCACGTAGGCCAGCTCGAAGAGGTTCTGCAGGCGGCTGAGCTGCCCGACGCGGAGCAACGGCAGCGCTTGCACGATGTCTTCGGCACCAGCCAGCGGCTCATGCGCGACCTGCCGATGGGGAAGCGGCGCGCCGCCCTCTATCAGTTCCTGCTTAGGTTCTCGGAGTCGCGGGTCATCGACTATCAGTCGTACTGCCTCATGGAGGACGTCCTTGGCGACAGCCCCGATCGTGCGCTCCTGCGGGCCATCGAAGAGCAAACCGCCGACGATCAGATCGTGAAGCTCCTCGTGTCCGATCAGCTGGGTACGCGGCCGCCGGCTGGAAGCCTCCGCCAGCTGGTCGAGCTGGCGGCAGATACCGAGGTTCGCCCGGATCACGCCCGGATCATCTGCGATCTCCTCCTGGAGAGACTCGATTCGTCCACCAGACGGGACGTAACGAACGCACTTCCATTGCTCAGGGAACACGGATACCTGGCACCCGCGCTGTCTGTGCGCGAATCGGGCGATCTGGCGTATCAGGTGGAAACCTTGATGAACCTGCTGGCCACCGTAGGGTTCGCAGATGCGAGCGGTGCCCCGTACAGGGAAGTCGGCGGTGGGGGCGGCAGGCATGCCCCCACCGCCGCGCTGTTCCTGGCGGTGCTTTGCCTATCGGACGAGAGCGTGGCAGAAGCCGGCGGCAGCTTCGCGGCAGGACTCGCGCGTACCGCCGGCTTTGGCGACAACTTGCGCGAGGCGCTTGCCGCCAGGGGGTTCGAGACGGATGCGGCGACGGAGCCGGTACGCCCCGGGCAATCAGAGGAGGCGGGTGAGTACGTCGCCACGTTCGGAAGTGACCGCCGAGCTGGGACACGGGATGCTCGAAGTGTTCTCCGCAGGATCCTGAACCCGGTCAGCAATCTGTCCACCGGTCCGCACGAAGACGATTACCCTGAGACAGACGACTAGAGAAGCGAGCCATGTGGTCTCGGCCGGCACCGTGGCTATCCTCGGGGAATGGAACTTCCGCGCCTGCTGGACGGACGGCTCAAGCTGCGCCACCTGGTGCTGGTCGACGCGCTCACCGAGCACGGCAGCATCGTGGCCGCGGCCGCGCACCTGCGGATTACCCAGCCGGGACTTACCCGCACGCTGCACGAACTCGAAGACATGCTCGGCGTGACCCTGTACGAGCGCGGCCCGCGGGGCGTGACGCCGACGCTGTACGGCACCGCCTTCACCGCGCACGCCCGCGCCGTGCTGGCGCAGATCACCCAGGCAGGCCAGCACATCGCCGAGCTCGCCGACGCCCGGCGCGGCACCGTCCGGGTCGGTACCCACCTGGCCGGCTCTAACCTGCTGCTGCCGCGCACCGTTGCCCGGTTCAAGGCGAGCCGCCCGAACGTGACCGTCGTCATCAGGGAGGCGACGCCTGATGTGCTGCTTACCGAGCTGGAGGCGGGCCGCATCGACCTGATCGTCGGTCGGCTGACGAGCCTGCCCGACCCCGGCATGACCGTGCGCCGGACCCTCTACAACGAGCCGGTCCGGCTGGTTACCAGGCGCCAGCATCCCGCCCGCCTGCTGGCTAAGCCAGAGCTCAAGGACCTGGCCGGGTTTCCGTGGATCCTGCCAGGGGACGGGACCGCGCTGCGCGGCGAGCTTGAGCAGGTCTTCCTGCGGCACGAACTGCCCTTGCCGGCGAACCGGATCGAGTGCACCTCCATCCTCACCGTCCGTACCCTGCTTGTCGAGACGGACGTCATCGCCGCGCTGCCGCTGCTCATCGCCGAGGAAGACTCGCGGACGGTTGTCCTGCCGGTATCGCTTGAGCCGATGAGTCACACGGTGGGGGTGACGGTATCCGCGAACCGCCCGGCGAGCCCCGCCGTGGACGCGCTGCTGACCGAGTTCGACGTGGTGGCCGCGGAGATGCGACAGCAGCTATACCCAGATGGCATGACTGACGGCCAATTAGGTATTGGCCAGGCATGGCGGACGCGACGCACAATAGCCCCGTGAGCCCGATCAAGCACTACGTCAACGGCACTTTCCTGCCGCCGGGCCCCGACGAGCACGGATTCCCGCTGGTAGACCCAGTCACCGGCAGGATCCGCGGTATCGTCCCCGAGGCATCCCGCGAAACCGTGGACGCAGCCGTCCAAGCAGCCAGAGCCGCCGTACAAGCAGCAAAGACAGCCGACCCCGAGGACCGCGCCGCCCTCCTGCGCCGGATCGCGGCGGGCATCCAGGCCCGGTTCGACGAGTTCGTCGACGCCGAGGTCGCCGATACCGGCAAGCCACGTGAGCTGGCCGCCACCGTGGACATCCCGCGGGCAATCGCTAATTTCCGCGCCTACGCCGATCTGCTGTACGGCCGCCCGGAACGCGCTTACACCAGCCAGGTACCTAGAGCACTGAATTACACGGTCCGCCGCCCCCTAGGCGTGGTGGCGATCATCTCGCCGTGGAACCTGCCACTGCTGCTGCTCACGTGGAAGGTCGCGCCGGCCCTGGCCGCCGGCAACGCCGTGATAGCCAAGCCGTCGGAGCAGACTCCCTCAACCGCCACCCTGCTCGCCGAAGTCATCCACGAAGCCGGCCTGCCGGCCGGTACCTTCAACCTGGTCCACGGTCATGGCGCGGGCGCGGCGGGGGAGTTCCTCACCGCTCATCCGGGCGTGGACGCGATCGCGTTCACCGGCGATTCGGCGACCGGTTCGGCGATCATGCGCAGCGCTGCGCCGCACGTTACCCCGATCTCGTTCGAGCTCGGCGGCAAGAACCCGGCGCTCGTGTTCGCCGACGCCGACTTCGAACAGGCCGTGGACGGCACCATCAGGTCGGCGTTCACCCATAGCGGCCAGATCTGCCTGTGCACCGAACGCGTTTACGTCCAGCGCGAGATCTTCACGGACTTCACGCAAGCGCTGGCAGCCCGGGCCGGCAAGATAACCGGCTACGGCCCGATGATCTCCGCTGAGCACCGCGACAAGGTGCTGTCCTACTACCGCCTGGCCGTCGCGGAAGGCGCGACGGTGCTGGCCGGCGGCGGCACGCCCGTCTTCAACGACGAACGCGACGGCGGCTTTCACGTGCAGCCCACCGTGCTCATCGGCCTGCCGCAGGACGCCCGCGCCGTCCAGGAGGAAATCTTCGGCCCGGTCTGTCACGTGGCCCCGTTCGACACCGAGGACGAGGCGATCACCCTGGCTAACGACAGCCCTTACGGCCTGGCCGCGACGGTATGGACCCGTGACCTGGCCGGGGCGCACCGGGTGGCGCCCCGGATAGAGACCGGGATCGTCTGGGTCAACTGCTGGAACCTGCGTGACCTGCGGACCCCGTTCGGCGGCGTGAAGGCGTCGGGGATCGGACGCGAGGGTGGCGAGTATTCTCTCGACTTCTTCTCCGACCCGGTCAACGTGTGCATCCAGTTCTGAAAGCGAATGACGATGACAGTGAAAGAAGCGGCCGAGCGCATCCTGGGGGCGTATGCCTCCGGGGTGCCCTGCGAGCCCGTGCGTGACATCATCGACGGCGCCGATGCCGCCTACGCCGTGCAGGACTACCTCACCGAGTACTGGCTGGGGCAGGGCCGCCGGCTGGCCGGCCGCAAGATCGGGCTGACCTCGCGCGCGGTGCAGCAGCAGCTCGGCGTGGACAGCCCGGACTTCGGCATGCTGTTCGCGGACATGGCGGTGCCGGATGGCGCGGAGATTCCCGCGGGGGACGTGCTGCAGCCCAAGGCCGAGGCCGAGGTCGCCCTGGTCCTGGACCGCGACCTCACCCACGAGCGGCATACCGTCGCTGACCTGCTCCGGGCCGTCGCGTTCGCGCTGCCTGCCATCGAGGTGGTGGGCAGCCGCATCCGCGACTGGGACATCACGCTGGCCGACACGGTCGCCGACAACGCCTCCTGCGGCCGGTACGTGCTCGGCAACCGCCCGGTGCCCCTCACCGGCGTGGACCTGCGGCTGTGCGGGATGGTGCTGGAACGCCGCGGCGAGCAGCTGTCGACCGGCGCCGGCGTTGCCTGCCTCGGCCACCCCCTGCACGCCGCGTTGTGGCTGGCCGACACCCTGGTCCGGGTCGGCCGCCCGCTGCAGGCCGGCGACACGGTGCTGACCGGCGCGCTCGGCCCGATGGTGACCCCCGCGCCCGGCGACGTCCTGGAAGCCCGGATTGACGGCCTCGGCGACGTGCGGGTCGCGTTCGGCAAGGAGAGCTGATGCTCGCCGAAATCCTAGACAACGCAGAACGGGCTGTGCGAGCCGTCCCGCGTCTCACCGACGCCTACCAGCTCGACGTGCCAGCCGCCTATCAGGTGCAGCGAGCCGGGATCGAGCTGCGGGTAGCCCGCTGCGAGCGGGTTGTGGGCGTGAAGATGGGCTTCACCAGCCGCGCCAAGATGGCCCAGATGGGCATCCACGACGTCATCTGGGGCCAGCTGACCGACGCCATGCTCGTTGAGACAGTATCCACCAAGGCTGGCATCGACCTCAGTGCACTGATCCAGCCGAAGATCGAGCCGGAAGTCGCCTACCTCATCGGCCGCCCGGTGCGTACCCCGGCGGAGGCGGACACCGCGGTCGCCGCGGTCGCGGTCGGCTTCGACGTGCTCGACTCCCGGTACCTGGACTTCTCGTTCACGCTGCCTGACGTGATCGCGGACAACGCGTCCGCGGCAAGGTTCGGCATCGGCGCCTGGCACGCGCCATGCGACCTTGCCAACCGGGCGCTGGTGCTGGAGATCGACGGGCAGGTCGCGGCGGCCGGCTCCACCGCCGCCATCCTCGGCGATCCCGTGCGGTCGCTGCGGGCGGCGGCCCGGCTGGCCCTGGCGGCCGGGATCCCGCTGGACGCCGGCTCGATCGTGCTGGCCGGTGCGGCCACCCCCGCCGTACCCCTGCCCAGGGGCGCGCATATCAGGGTGACCGCGGCGGGCCTGGGCAGCGTGGCGGTGACGACGCGATGACCGGCGCGTTCTCTCAGCCAGTCACGGAGGCCGTCACGGTCGACGGCCAGGCCCGCCCGCGCGGCCGGTTCCCCCACCTCAAGCGGGCCGGGGACCTGCTGTTCGTGTCCGGGACCAGCGCCCGCCGCCCCGACGGCTCGATCGCCGGCGTGCAAGCGGCCGACGACCTCGGCACCGTCAGCTGCGACATCCGGCTGCAGACCGGGGCCGTCATCGAGAACATCCGTGACCTGCTCGGGGCGGCCGGTGCCGGCCTGGCCGATGTCGTCACGATCACGACCTACCTGGTCAGCATGAACGACTTCGGCGGCTACAACGAGGTGTACGCCGAGTACTTCGACGAGGCCGGCCCGGCCCGCACCACCGTCGCGGTGCACCAGCTGCCGCATCCGCACCTGCTGATCGAGATCACCGCAACCGCCTACGTCCCGCAGAAAGGAACCAGACTATGACGCTTCCGCAGCTCAGCAACGGCTCGCCGTTCAACCTCGACGCGTGGATCGCGGAGCATCGGGACCTGCTCAAGCCGCCGGTTGGCAACGTGCAGATCTGGCAGGACGCGGACCTGATGGTGACGATCGTCGGCGGCCCGAACCAGCGGACCGACTTTCACGACGACCCGATCGAGGAGTTCTTCTACCAGCTCGAGGGCAACATGGTGCTCCGGGTCATGCAGGAGGAAGGCAAGCCCCCCCTCGACCTGCAGATCAACGAGGGCGACGTGTTCCTGCTGCCCCCGCACGTCCGGCACTCGCCGCAGCGTCCCGAGGCCGGCTCAATCGGCCTGGTCGTGGAGTTCGCGCGGCCCGCCGGGCACATCGACGCCTTCGAGTGGTACTGCGTCCGCTGCCATCACCTGGTGCACCGCGCCGAGCTCCAGCTGACCTCGATCGTCGACGATCTCCCTCCGGTTTTCCAGGCGTTCTACGACGACGAGGGTGCGCGCGCCTGCGGCAGCTGCGGCGCGACGCATCCGGGCCGGGAGTGGCCGGACAACCTGCGTCCAACAGTGCTCATTAAATGAAGGCAGGTCCGATGACAGTCATCGACGTTCACGCTCACGTCTTCCCGCGGATCTCGCGTTCGGAGGCCCGCCTCCTGGCGGACGCCGGCGAGCCGTGGCTGCGCGAGCACGCGGACGGCACCGGCATGATGATGAGCGGCGACGAGGAATACCGGCCGGTCCAGCCGGTGCTGTGGGAGCCGGAGGCGCGGATCGCCGCGATGGACGGCTCGGGCGTCGACATCCAGGTGGTTTCCTCCACGCCGCTCATGTTCGGTTACCGGGCCGATCCGGGGCGTGCGGCCTTGTGGTGCGAGCTGGTGAATGAGCGGATCCTTGAGTACTGCGCGCAGGCGCCCGGCCGGCTGCTGCCGTTGTGCCAGGTGCCGCTGCAGCACGGGGACCTCGCCCAGGCGGCGGTCGACCGGGCCGCGAAGGCCGGTCACCGGGGCGTGCACATCGGCAATCACCTCGGCCCGCGCTACCTAGAGGACCCGGAGATCCTCGGCTTCCTCACCCATTGTGCCGAGATAGGCATGCCGGTCCTGGTGCACCCGTGGGACATGCTCGGCGAGGACAGGATGGCGGGCAGGTACATGCTGCCCTGGCTGGTCGGCATGGCCGCCGAGACGCAGCTGTCCATCCTGTCGCTGATCCTGGCCGGCGGCTTCGAGACCCTGCCGGACACGTTGCGGCTGTGTTTCTGTCATGGCGGCGGCAGCTTCGCGTACCTGCTCGGCCGGGCCGACAACGCCTGGCACAACCGGGACATCGTCCGCCGTGACTCACCGAAGCCGCCGTCCGCGTATACGGACCGCTTCTTCGTCGACTCCGCTGTCTTCGATCCGCGCGCGCTCCGCCTGCTCGTCGACGTGATGGGGGCCGACCGCGTCATGCTCGGCACCGACTTCCCCTTCCCGCTCGGCGAGGCGGTGCCCGGCGAGACCGTCCGGGCCTGCCCGGAGCTTGACGGTGCCCAGCGGACGGCCATTCTCGGCGGAAACGCGCAGCGTTTTTTCAACGTGGCCCTCTTCAACCCAGAGCACTCATGACGGTGAAAGCGGCGATCATCGGGTCCGGCAACATCGGCACCGACCTGATGATCAAGATGATCCGGCTGTCGACGACGCTGGAGGTCGCGGCGATGGCGGGCATCGACCCGGAGTCGGACGGCCTGGCCCGGGCGCGCCGCCTCGGCGTCGCCACCACCCACGACGGCGTCGAGGGCCTGACCCGGCTGGACTGCTTCGCGGACGTCCAGGTTGTGCTCGATGCCACCTCGGCTGGGGCGCACCGGCACAACGCCGCGGTGCTGGCGCCCTACGGCAAGCGCCTGGTGGACCTGACCCCCGCCGCGCTCGGTCCGTATGTCGTGCCGGCCGTCAACCTTGGTGAGCACAGCGGCGAGGCCAACGTGAACATGGTCACCTGCGGTGGCCAGGCGACGGTGCCGATTGTCGCGGCGGTGGCGTCGGTGACCCCGGTCCGCTATGCGGAGATCGTCGCGTCGATCGCGTCCCGGTCGGCCGGCCCCGGCACCCGCGCCAACATCGACGAGTTCACCGAGACGACCGCGCGCGCCCTGGAGGTGGTCGGCGGCGCCGCCCGCGGCAAGGCGATCATCGTGCTCAACCCGGCCGACCCGCCGGTCATCATGCGCGACACTGTGTACTGCCTGGTAGGCGACTGCTCCTATGACGAGGTGAGCGCGGCGGTACTAACGATGGTCGCCGACGTAGCCGCCTATGTCCCCGGCTACCGCCTGAAGCAGGACGTCCAGATCCGCCCGGTCACCGCGGACGACCCGCTTGCCCCGCTGAGCGGCCCTGGCCACCTCGTGTCGGTATTCCTCGAGGTCGAGGGCGCCGCCCATTACCTGCCGGCCTACGCGGGCAACCTGGACATCATGACGTCCGCTGCGCTGCGGGTAGCGGAAAGGCTGACGCAATGACTCGCGTGTACGTGCAGGACGTGACGCTGCGGGACGGCATGCACGCCATCCGGCATCGTTACAGCACCGCTCAGGTCGCCCGGATCGCCGCCGCGCTCGACGCGGCCGGCGTCGCCGCGGTCGAGGTCGCCCACGGGGATGGCCTCGCCGGGTCCAGCGTCAACTACGGTCCCGGCGCACACACCGACGAGGAGTGGCTCACCGCCGCCGCGGAGGCAATGCCTGAATGCATCCTGACCACGCTGCTGCTCCCCGGCATCGGCACGGTCGCCGACCTGCGCCGCGCCTACGATCTGGGTGTCCGCTCGGTACGGATCGCCACCCACTGCACCGAGGCCGACATCGCGGCCCAGCACATCGCGGCCGCCCGCGACCTCGGCATGGACGTGGCCGGCTTCCTGATGCTGTCCCACCTGGCGTCCCCTCCGGAGCTGGCCGGGCAGGCCAGGCTGATGGAGTCCTACGGGGCGCACTGCGTGTACGTCACCGATTCCGGTGGCCGGCTCACCATGGACGACGTGCGGGACCGCGTGCGTGCCTATCGCGACGTGCTGGCGCCGGAGACCGAGATCGGCATTCACGCGCATCACAACCTGGGCCTCGGCGTCGCCAACTCGGTCGTCGCGGTGGAGCACGGCGCGACCCGGGTGGATGCCTCGCTGGCAGGCATGGGCGCCGGGGCGGGCAACTGCCCGCTTGAGGCGTTCATCGCGGTGGCGGACCTGATGGGCTGGGACCACGGCTGTGACCTGTTCAAGCTGATGGACGCGGCCGACGACATCATCCGCCCGCTGCAGGACCGCCCGGTCCAGGTGGACAGGGAGACCCTCACGCTCGGCTACGCAGGCGTCTACTCCAGCTTCCTGCGCCACGCCGAGGACGCCTCCCGCCGCTACGGCCCCGATACCCGCGCCATCCTCGTCGAGGCCGGCCGCCGCGCCATGGTCGGCGGCCAGGAAGACATGCTCACGGATATCGCCCTAGATCTGGCTGGCAGAGACCTGGCGGCCGGATAACCTGAGGCCCATGGAAGAGAACCGGGCCCGCCACGTAGCCGACGCTCTCCGCGACCGCGGCATCAACGCCCACCTGAAGAATTCCGGCATCGACGAGTACAGCGTCCAGGTCCTGCTCCCCGGCGGCCGCGAGGCGGTCTGGGGTGCCGAGGGCACCACCGCCCTGGAGGCCGAGGTGCTTCTGGAGGGCGACCTGGTCGGCTTCATCCCGGAGATCCCCGGCTCGGCCGACTTCGACGAGGCCCAGGTGGTGGACGCTATAGCCCGCGCCGACTACGACGAGCCCGAAGGCCACGAGCGCCCGGTCGCCCCGCCCCCCGCCCCGTCCCTCAAGCGCGACGGCGGCGTCTTCCGTCGCTTCCTGGGCGGCTTCCGCTACGACTCAGAAGGCGAACGCTAACCCCGGTTTCTCGCGGAACATCCGTGCTCCGCGGAAGAAAAAGAGTCGCAAACGTACACTTTTCTTCCGTCAAGCATGTGCGGCGGGACCGGCTGCCATGGACAGTAGCGGCTGGGCGCGGGCATTTCGCCTATGGTCAGCAGAGCGGCTAGCTGCTGCGTTGAGCCGCTGACCGCGACGTCGATGCCGGCGGCGCTGGTGCTGGCATCAGCGACCGTGATGTGGCGGGCTATGAGCAGGCCATCGACGGTGACGAGGTCTACGCGTGCAGCACCGGCGATCGCGAGCAGGGCACGGGTATCGGGTCCGGCGCTGTCATCCCGTCCTACCCCGGCAACGATGTCCGTGTGCGGGTCGATCATGGTCCGGTCGATCGCGTCTCGCAGTGTTATCAGCGTGGCTGGATCCGCCCACCACAGCGGCGGGCCTGCGCTGTGGTTCAGGAGCGATGAGCTTACCCGCAGGTCAGGTTCGGCGATGATTCCTGAGCCGCTGTCGAGTACCCACAGCGCGTGACCGTCGTCCGGTGGCCGGACGCCGGCTAGCCAGCGGCTGTCCTGGCTCCACCGCGGTTCACCGGCCACCAGCCCGCCGAGTCGTGCCAGCAGCCGGCCATCGCGGGTGTCATGCACGGCCAGCCGGCCGATGCGCATGTCCCGCGTGCTGTCGCCACGCCGGGTTACGTCATAGCAGAACGACCCGAAACGCAGCAGGAGCACGGGTATGCGAGGGCGAGGCGGGTACGGTATCGATTCCAGCACCGCGACGCGCCGCCCGTCGGGACTGACGGTGTATCTGGTGCCATTCGGCAGGCCCAGATACGGCATGCCTGCCTCTGCTCTCCGAATGCACCGCTGTGTGACTGGCTCCATAAGGGATCGTAACCATGGCCCGGTCCGCCTGGCCATATCTATCTGAGCACCCCGTCTATCTGAGTACCCCGGTGATATGCAGCCCGAGAGCGGCCGCGGCGAGCTGAGCGGGAACGAGAGCAATCCCGACAGCGCTGAACTGCCAGGCGGTGAGCCTGGCCCCGGCATCATGGGCGATACGCCGGGCAATGAGCGTGGCTACGGAGCCGGTGATCAGGAGATTCGGCCCCACCGTGGTGGCGAGAATGGCTGCCCACAGCCCCGGGGATGCGGCCGGCACGATTGCGGCGGCAGCGGGCAGGTTACTTGTGACGCAGGCCAGTATCGCTCCGTCGGTGAACTGACCGGTGAAGCTCCCGTGGAAGGCAAGGCCGGTGCCGAGCAGCGTCCGGATTCCGGACGCGATCAAGAACATCGGCACGAGGTCAAGCACCGCTCGGGCGGAGGGCCCGCCGGTGGCCGCACGAACGTGTCCGGGCGGGGCGCTGCTGGCCCACCAGGCCAGCGGACCGAGGGTTATCGCGGTCACGAGTATCCACGGCAGCCAGGAGCCGGCGAGGTATGACGAGGTGGTCAGCGGGTGACGACCCAGCAGGAGCAGGTTCGTGACGTTGGACGTCGGCAAGAGAAAGGAGGTTGCGTTTGCCGTCGCGGCGACGGCAACGGCAAGGCGATGCGCTGTAAGGCCCTGTCGGCGGGCGGTCTGCAGGGCAATCGGCATAGCGACCAGTACCGCGACGTCCAGGTTGACCAGCCCGCTGAGCACGGCAGCGAGCGTGAGGACGGCGGCGGTAGTTACCTTGGCGCCCCGGGCAGGAATGAGCACGCTGGCCAGGAGCCGGAACGCGCCCAGGTAGCCTGCGACCGTTGACGCGAGGATGATGCCGGCCAGGGTGGCGAACGGTCGGGTCGTGGCGATGGTCGCGGCGGCCGAAGCGGTCGGCCGGAGCGCAACGGCGATGATGGCGAGGAGTATGCCCGCGGCCCATATGGCCATGCGCAGCGGATCATGAGGTGACGTAATTTTGGCCGATTCTCTACCCCTAATGAATGTGATTAGCCGTGTGACCCCTCCGTTCTGCTAATATTCCCAGGTAGGCCGATCGAATGATCGGTAAGACTACGGAGTCGATATTACACGATGATGTCAGATTCGAGGCAACCGGGAGCCGATGAGCTGCTGGCCATCCCGCGCCTGGCCGAGCGGGTCGGCGTCACCCCGAGGGTGCTGCGTTACTGGGAAGAGCAGGGCCTGATCAGCCCGACTCGCGATCACGGCAAGCTGCGCTACTCACCGCGAGACGTAGCCATCGCAAGGTTCATCCGCAAGCTGCTGGAAGCGGGAGTAGGCATCGAGGGCGTCAGGATGCTCAAGCGGCTGGCCGAGCGCGACATCCGGAGCGCTGGCGACGAGGCAGTGCTGACCGAGGAGGCCTTGCGGATCCTCTACCAGCGCAAGGCCTTCCGCGAGGAGACAGGAATGGACGAGGAGCATTACCCGGAGGGAAATCCGCCGCCTCCGCCTCCGCCACAACATGGCCCGCCGGGAGGTCGCCGGCGGCACCCGTTACAGCCGAAGGATGCGGGCCGCGTTGTCGTACAGCAGCGCCTGCGTGGGTATCTCGAGGTCGGCCAGCTCGCGCAGGCACCGTTCGGGGGCGAAGAACGGGAAGTCGCTGCCCCACACGAACTGCTCGCTCAGCCGTCCGCTCAGCTCGCGGATGACCTCCGCCGGGATACGGCGCGGCGACCAGCCGGAGATATCGATGTAGACGTTGGTCTTGTGCAGGGCGATGGCGATCAGGTCCATGTGCCAGGGCCAGCCGAAGTGCGCCGCCACCACGGTCAGGTCCGGGTGCGCCGCGGCGACCGCGTCGAGCTTGAGCGGGTGCGCGTAGTCGATCCTGATGCCCTGCCCGCCCGGCTGACGGGCGCCGATGCCGCTGGTGCCGGTGTGGAACAGGGCGATGAGGCCGTGCTGTTCGCACGCGGCGAAGATAGGGTCAAAGGCGGGATCGTCGGGAGCGAACGCCTGCAGGGACGGGTGGAACTTCACGCCGCGCAGGCCCAGGTCGGCGATGCGCCGTACCTCGTCCACGGCCGCGGATCCCTTGTGCGGGTCAACGGAGCCGAGGCCGGTGAACACGTCGGGGTAGTCGCGGCACGCCTGCGCCACCGTTTCGTTGGGTACCCGGGGGCGGCCGGTCGCGGTCTCGGCATCCCAGGCCAGCAGAACCGCCTTGACGTTGAGCTCGCGGTAACGGCCGGCTAGCTCGCCCAGTGATTCGCGCTGGACGGGCGAGCGGAAGTACGCCTCGGCGGCCTCGACGTAGCCGGCCATGCTGCCGTCCAGCCAGTCAGGCGTCGGCAGGTGAACATGAAAGTCGATCGCGCGCAACGCCACGTGATCATCGTAAGTCCTGCTGCGCTTCTCCCCGGGCAGCTCGCCAGTACTCCGCCGCCACCTTCTTCGGCACGCACATGGTCCACGCGTCAATGAGCAGTTCGCGGAGCTCATCGACCTCGACCGCCGCGAGCTTGGCCCGTACCCAGTTGTACCGCTCGTCGCTGGGCATCGGCATCATGAACTTGTCCGGCTCGCTGGCGACCAGAGCGGCGCGCTCCTCCTTCGGGAAGCCGAACCCCAGCCGCGTTTCGTCCGGCGACACCGAGGCGTACACGATCCGCCCGATGCGGTACTTCGTATGGTCCCGGATCAGGTGCTCGCTAGTCCGCGGCAGCGACAGAGCAATCGAACGCACATCAGATGCATCGGCCACACCCAGACATTACCCCCGCACCCCCCGGCTAAGGGGACCCGTGCGCCACGAACCCCCGCCGGATGGGGTTCGTGGGCCACGGGTCGCCATCGCTCGCCGGTGCCGACCCCCGATCCGCCGCCAGTGAAGACACGGTCAGCATTCGAATACAAGTAGCAACCAAAGAACGCTTAATGGAACCCTAACGCTGCTCAAGCGGCACGAAGTATCCGTGACGCCCGGACAGGACTACGCTGGTTAACAGCAGCAACGGTAGTACGTGAGGGATGACGCTGAATGCCCAAGGACGAGGCCTGTATCGGCAGCGTCGGCGTGCTTACCGTGGCAACTAGGGGCGAGGCGGGGCCGGGGGAAGTGCGGATAAAGATCCGCGGCGGCACCGAGATTTACCGGGCGTGGTCGGAAAACCCCATCCAGCGCGGCGCGACAGTTCTCGTGGTAAATGACCGTGGCTGGCGCACGTTGGATGTCGTCGAATGGGAAGACCTACTCGGTGACAGTCCAGGCCTAGGTGCTAACAAGGCAGTCAACCCTGACTACGCCATTGACATTATCAAGGAGACCTGAAAGACATGCTCGGCTACCGTGTACCGGCCCCCGATGAGGCCATGCTTATTTCCGGCGGCAAGTACGGACTGAAGGGCGCTCCCTTCCGGGTAGTCATCGGCCACGGTGCCTTCGCCACGCCCATGCTCCGCAAGGTCCGCTACCTGACCCTTTCAATGCAGGAAGCCGAGGTCGCCGAGACCTGCGTCACCAAGCAGGGCATCTCACTGAACGTGCGCTCGGTGATCGCGTTCAAGGTCGGGAATGACGAGGAGTCCATCGTCAACGCCGGGCAGCGGTTCCTGTCCGATCAGGATCAGATGTCCATCCTGACCGGCCGTATTTTCGCCGGCCACCTGCGCTCGATTATCGGCTCGATGACCGTCGAGGAGATTGTCACCGAACGCCAGAAACTGGCCACCGAAGTCCTCGACGGCTCCAAGACGGAGATGGCGACGATCGGCCTCATCGTCGATTCGCTGCAGATCCAGTCGATTGACGACATGGGCGCGGGCTATATCACGGCGATGGCCGCGCCGAACAACGCCGCCATCCAGCGGCAGGCGAAGATCGCCCAGTCGCAGGCCGACCAGGCGTCCGCCGAGGCGATGCAGGCGTCGGCGCGCAAGCAAGCTGAATACGAGCGGGAGACCTCGATCGCCAGGGCGCAGTACAAGGCCGAAGTGGACAAGGCCCAGGCGGAAGCGGCGCAGGCAGGCCCGCTGGCGCAGGCGAACGCGGAGCTCGCGGTCATCTCCGCGCAGTCGGAGCTGGCGAAGCAGCAGGCCGACCTGCGGCAGCAGCAGCTGGTGTCCGAGGTTGTCAGGCCGGCCCAGGCCGAGGCGGAGCGGATCCGCATCCTGGCCCAGGCCGATGCCGAGAAGACCAGGATCCAGGCGGAGGCAGCCGCGTCGAACAACCGGGTGGCGCTGGATCAGCTGCTGATCGCGCAGCTGCCGCAGATCGTCAAGGAGGCGGCCGCCGGGCTGGCGCAGGCGAACGTGACCGTGCTGAACGGCGCCGACGGCCTCGGCGAGATCGCGGCCGGGCTGGTCAGCCAGGGCATGACGATCCTGGACGCGGTGCGCAAGGGCATGCCGGCGGGGCTTTCTAACGGTCAGCTCACGGATGGCAAGGAAAACGCTTAGAAAAGCCCCTGACCTGGCTAGCGCCGCATAGGCTCGAAATCGTGACAGCACCGTCAGCGGTCCTGCGGATCCCGCAGGCGGGCGCGCGCGCCCAGCCGCTGACTGGGCGTGCCACGCTGATTCTGGCTGGCATCTATTACCTGGTCGGCGCGCTGCTGGTGACCTGGTGGCTGTGGCGGGACCCGGCGTCTCGGATGGTGGCGGGGAACTACAACGACACCGATCAGATGGCGTGGTTCTTCCGTTACGACGCGACCGCGATCAGTCACTTCCGCCTGCCGGCCCTGGTAACCACCGGAATGAACGCTCCGCAGGGCGTGAACGTGATGTGGAACACGTTCATGCTCCTGCCGGGCACGGTGCTGGCGCCGGTGACACTGCTGGCGGGCCCGCAGACCAGCCTGACGATCCTGATGACGGCGGGCTTCGCGGGCTCGGCGCTTGCCATGTTCGCGGTGCTGCGGCGCTGGGGCGTCACCACCCGCGCCGCCGGGCTGGGCGGTGCGGTGTACGGCTTCTCGCCGGCCCTGCTGAATTCCGCGATCGGTCACTACGACCTGCAGTTCGCGGTGTTCCTGCCGTTGATCGTCGACGCGGCGTTCCGCTTGCTCGCCGGCCGGACGACGGCTTGGCGGGGCGGCGTCTACCTGGGCCTGCTGGTGGCCGCGCAGCTGATGATCAACGAGGAGATGCTGTTCGACACGGCGCTCACCGGCTTGATCATCGCGCTGGTGCTCATCCGCCGTCTCCCGGCGCTGAAGCCTGCCGTCGGGGGCCTGGCGGTCGCGCTGGGCACCACCGTGGTCCTGACCGGCTATCCGCTGTGGGTTCAGTTCTTCGGCCCGCTCCCGCAGCAGGGCAGCCCGTTTACGCTCGACTATTTCAAGAACGACCTGTCCGGCCTGGTTACGCCGTCGTCGCTGATGCTGTTCCACACGTCGGGCAGCGCCGCGTTCGCCGCTAACTTCCAGGGCGCGCTGCCTGAGTACCTGGCCTACCTGGGCATCCCGCTGATCATTGTGCTGCTGGCCGCGACGGTCTGCTTCTGGCGGCGGCTGCCGGTGGTGCGGGCCCTGGCCGTGGCGTGGATGCTGACCGAGGTGCTCTCGCTTGGCGGCACGCTGCTGGCCGCCGGCCATGAGTACTCGGGGGCAAAGCTGCCCTGGTACTGGGTGCAGGGTCTGCCGCTGCTCGCATCGCTGGTCCCTGACCGGTTCTCCATCGTCGCGGATGGCGCGGCCGCCGCGCTGCTGGCGTTCGCTGTCGACGCGGCGGTGCCTCTCGTCAGGGACCGGATGCCCGCGCTGGCGGCCGGTCGCCGGCCGGTCGCCGTGGTCATGTCGGTCGCCTTGCTCGCGGTCCTGCCGCTGGTGCCGAAACCGCTGCCGGCCACCGCCGCCACCCCGCTGCCGGCTGGCTGGTCACAGACGTTCGCGGACCTGCGCCTGCCGGCCTCGGCGCACGTGCTGGTGGTGCCGATCCCGTCCGCCACGTTCACGTCGCCACTGCGCTGGCAGGCCGATACCGGCGTGCCGCGGTCGATGGTTGGCGGCTATTACATGGGTCCCGCCTGGAACGGCCAGGCCTACATCGACGGTGACGGCACCCCGCCGGCCGGCCAGTACCTGAACGCCATGTGGCAGCTGTCGGACGGCTCGGTCCCCGCGGCCCTGTCCGCCCAGCTCCCGCCGACCGCGGCGGCGAAGGCGGTCACCGACGCCCAGCTCCGCACCCAGTTGCAGGCCTGGCAGCTGTCCGCCGTGGTCGCAGTCACCACGATGACCTCCCCGCTCGGCAAGTACCTCACGGTCCTGCTCGGCCGCCCCACCGTAGCAACCGTCGACGTCCTGGCCTGGAAGCTCTTAATCAGAACGCCTGCTGGTTCCCGGCACCGCAATTTAAACGGAAATTCGATGCTCAACGGAAGAAAGGGAGTCATTTCCGACTCTTTTTCTTCCGCCGAGCACGGATTTTCCGTGTAACCAGCCCTCGCGTGGCCGGGTGGCGGGCGGAAACGACCCTCGCGTGGCCGGTCGGCGGGATGTGAGAGGGTGCTGGGGTGACGGGTCTTGGCTGGGTATGCGTGCTGGTGGCCGTGGTGTGGCTGTACCTCGTTGCGGTGCACGGTGGGTACTGGCTGACATCGCAGCGCCTGCCCATAGGGGCGGCCGGTGCTGGAGGGGCGGGGGCGGTCTGGCCGCGGGTCGCCGCGATCGTGCCGGCTCGGAACGAGGCGGACATGCTGCCGGTGACGCTGCCGACGCTGCTGGGCCAGGATTACCCGGGCGTGCTCGAGGTCATCGTGGTGGACGACCGCAGCGAGGACGGTACGGGCGCGGCTGCCGCCTCCCTCGGGGGCGTGCGGGTGATCGCCGGCAAGCCGCAGCCGGAAGGAGAGCGCTGGGCGGGCAAGGTGTGGGCGATGATGCAGGGCCTGGCGGCCGCGCCGGGCGGTGCGGAGTACCTGCTGTTCACCGATGCGGACATCGCGTGGGAGCCGGGTGCGCTCGCGGACCTGGTGGCGGCGGCACGAGACGATGAGCGGGATATGGTCTCGCAGATGGCGCTGCTGCGGGCCCGGACCGGGTGGGAGCGGCTGCTGGTCCCGGCCTTTGTCTATTTCTTCGCGCAGCTGTACCCGTTCCGGCGGGTGAACCGGCGGCGCGGGCGGACCGCGGCGGCGGCGGGCGGGTGCATGCTGATCCGGCGCAGCGTGCTGGAGCGAGCCGGCGGCCTGGCCATGATCAAGGGAGCACTCATCGATGACGTCGCGCTCGGCCAGCTGATCAAGCGGGCGGGCGGCAGCACCTGGCTCGGCCTGACCACCGAGGTCAGGAGCGTGCGACCATACGAAGGCCTGGCCAGCTTGTGGCAGATGGTCGCCAGGTCGGCCTACACCCAGCTGCGCTACCGCCCGCTGCTGCTCGCGGGCACCATTATCGGCCTGCTGCTGATCTACGTGCTCCCGCCTGCCGGGCTGATCGCGGGCCTGGCCGGCGCGAACGCACTCACCGCGCTGGCGGGCGGGGCGGGCTGGCTGCTGATGTCCGTGAGCTTCCTGCCGATGCTGGCGCTGTACCGGCTATCGCCGCTGCGCGCGCCGACGCTGCCGTTCATCGCCGTGCTGTACGCCGCGATGACCCTCGATTCCGCGCGCCGCCACTACGCGGGACGCGGCGGAGAGTGGAAAGGGCGAATCGCCGGAATCTAGAGTTACGCTTGCAGTCGTGACAGGACATCGCTACCGGATCGTTGACGTGTTCACCAGCACCCCGCTGGAGGGTAACCCGCTCGGCGTGTTCCTTGATGGCACCGACCTTGACGGCAGCGATCTGGACACCGGCCTGATGCAGCGCACGGCCCGTGAGCTGAACCTGTCGGAAACCGTCTTCTTCCTGCCGTCGCGGGCCGGAGGCGACGCGAGGATCCGTATCTTCACCCCGGCCGGCGAGCTGCCTTTCGCCGGGCATCCGGTGCTCGGCTCTGCCTTCGTACTCGCCGATCAGCTGAAGCAGGACAGCGTCACCCTGGAAACCGGCCTGGGCCTGATACCGGTAACGGTCAGCGCGGAGTTCGGTGAGATGGAGCAGCAGGTTCCGGTCGCCGAGCCCTACGAGGCCGCGGCCGACCTCCTCGAGGCGCTCGGGGTCACCGGATCGGTGCTTCCGGTGGAGGCCTACCGGAATGGCCCGCGGCACGTCTATGTCGCGCTGGCTTCCGAGGAAGAGGTGGCGGGCCTCAAGCCGGACTTCACCAGGCTGGCCGAGCACCAGGCCGGGGTCAACTGCTTCGCTGGCGGTGGCAGGAACTGGAAGACACGTATGTTCGGTGTGCACCACGGTGTCCGGGAGGACCCGGCAACCGGTTCCGCGGCGGGACCGCTCGCGGTGCACCTGGCCCGGCACGGCCGTATCGGGTTCGGCGAGCAGATCGAGATCAGCCAGGGCGCGGAGATCGCCCGCCCGTCGAAGCTGTATGCCCGGGTCGAGGGGACGCCGGACAAGATCGAGCATGTCCACGTCGGCGGCTCGGCAGTCGTCGTCGCCAGCGGCGAGTACCGGCTCAGGTGACCAGTGCCTTGACTAGCAACAGTGCCGTGACCAGGATCGGCATGTGGTCGGGGCCGCGGACGGTGTCGACGGCGCTGATGCGGTCGTGGGAGAACCGGCCGGACACCGTCGTGGCCGACGAGCCGATGTATGCCTACTACCTGGACCGCACCGGATTGAGCCATCCGGCGCGGGAGCTCGTGCTGGCGAGCCAGCCCAGGCGGTGGCAGCCCGTCCTGCACCAGCTGACCAGCGGCCCGCTTCCCGAGGGCGTGACCATCGGCTACGCGAAGCTGATGACGCATCACCTGCTGTCCGAGGTGGACCAGACCGCGCTGGCCCCGCTGGCGCATGCGCACCTGATCCGGGATCCTCGTGAGCTGCTCGCCAGCTACGCGAAGGTCAGGACCGAACCGACGCTCGACGACCTGGGCCTGCGGCAGCAGGTAGAGATCTATGAGCGGTTCGGCGGTCCGGTCCTGGACTCCCGCGACCTGCTCATCGACCCCGAGCGGATGCTCAGGGCACTGTGCGCCGAGCTAGGGGTGCCCTTCGAGGAGCACATGCTCGGCTGGCCGGCCGGCCCGAGGGACACCGACGGGGTGTGGGCCCCATACTGGTACGCCAGCGTCATCGCCTCCACCGGCTTCGCGCCGTACCGGGCGCCGGCCGAGCCGGTGCCCGCGCGGCTGGAACCGCTGGCGGAGCAGTGCCTGCCGTATTTCGAGAAGCTGTACCGGTACCGGCTGGAGGTGCGCGATGCTGCAGGCCTTTGATGAGCGGAACCGGGACCTGATCGTCAACGTCGGCGGCAAGCTGACGCACAAGGACCGGGCCGGGGTGAGCCCGTTTGACTCCGCGGTCCAGGGCGGTGACGCCGTCTGGGAAGGCCTGCGGCTCCACGACGGGAAGGTCTTCCGGCTGGACGCGCACCTGGCCCGGCTGCGTGCCTCCGCCAGGGCGCTGGCGTTCTCCGCCATCCCGCCGGACGCGGAGATCACCGACGAGATCCGCCGCACGCTGGATGCGAACGGCATGCGGGATGGCGTGCACATCCGGCTGACCCTTACCCGGGGAGTCAAGGTCACCTCCGGCATGGACCCGCGGCTCAACACGGCGGGGCCGACGCTGATCGTGCTCGCCGAGTTCAAGGACCCCGTTTACGACGAGGCGGGCATCACCCTGATCACGGCGAGCGTCCGCCGCCCCGCGCCGGACTGCCTGGATCCCAAGATCCACCACAACAACCTGCTCCCGTCGATCCTGGCGAAGATCGAGGCGAACGTGGCCGGTGCCGACGACGCGGTGATGCTCGACCACCGGGGCTTCATCGCGGAGACTAACGCGACGCATGTCTTCTTCGCGGGCGGCGGGGAACTGCGGACCCCGACGACGGTGTCCTGCCCGGAGGGCATCACCAGGGCGGCGGTGCTGGAACTCGCCGCGGCCGCCGGCATCGCCTGCGCGACCGGGGATTACACGCTGCCGCAGCTGTACGCGGCGGATGAGGCTTTCGTCACCGGCACGATGGGCGGACTCGTGCCGGTGCTGGCAGTGGATGGTCGGATCCTTGGTGGACAGGGCATAGGCGACGGAGCGGGCCCGCTCACCAAGCGGCTCACCGGGCTGTATGCCGACCTCACCCGGCGCGAGGGAACGCCGGTCGCCTGAGGCAGCGTGCTCAGGTCGCCCGGAGCAGGCCGGCGGACCCGCGGCGGCGGTTGGCGCGGGTCTGGATGGCCAGGGTCGCAACGGTCAACCCGAGCAGGACCGCGGCGGGCAGGCAGACGGAGACGATGTCGGGAGTGAGGGTGACCGCGGTCGCGCTGGTGGCGAGATTAGAAGTCGTGAAGACAGACAGGTCCAGGGCGTTGCCGATCAGGGCGGGGAGGGCGAGGGCGCAGGCCAGGCTGGCGATGATGGCCGCGGCGATGGCGGGGATCGTTTCTGTCAGGGCGAGCCTGCTGCTATAACGGACGCCCATGACGGTGAGCCTGGCGAGCGTGAGGTCACGTTCGGCGGCACCGAGGGCCAGGCCCAGGATCAGGTTGAGCAGGGCCAGCGCGGCGGCCGCGAGTGCGGTGAGCAGCATGAGGGTGACAGCACCGTGCGGGAGCGGGGACCCGGTGAGGCTGGCGAGGACGTCGGCACGGTAGACGGTGCTGAAGCCGGCCCCGCTGCTGAAGGCGGCGAGCTGGCTACGGTCGATGCTGGTCCCGGTGACGAGCACGGTGCCAGGCGCGGGGGTGCCCGCCGCGCCGGGCAGGGTCTCCAGCGGCATCAGGATCCAGGCGCCGCCGCCGGCTGGAACGGCGGGGGTCGCGGAGAGGGTGCCGGTGACGTGGACCTTTATCGGGCCTGTGAGGCTGAGCGAGATCAGCTGACTGGTGCCGCCGCCCAGGGCGGCGGCTGCTGCCGGTGAAGCAAGCACGCCGATGGTGGTTGCGGTGGTGACCGGGCGCGGGCTGATGGTCAGTGCTCCGGCGGGTATCGCCGGGAACGGCGTGCCGGCCGTCAGCGCGGCGTACTGAGCCGGGTTGACCGCGAGCACGGTGATCGCCTGGCCACCGGGATCGGTCCAGCTAGTCGTCCAGACCGCGGCGGCATGCTGGACGCCGCGGATCGTGGCGACCGAGCGGTCGACCACGGCGGACGTGGTGGTGGCGCCGCCATCGCCGGTGAGGAGGACGTCAGCGCCCGTGGCCTGCCAGGACGCGGTGCTCTGCGCGGTGCTGATGCTCTGGGTCATCATGGCGGAGAAGGCGGCAAGGGTGAGGGCCAGGACGAGGGCGAACACCGGTCCGGCGGCGGCCAGGGAGGTGCGGGCGGACGCGGCGAGCGCGACGTAGCTGGTCGCCCCGGCCCGGCGCCGCGCGACATGCAGCGCCGTCCGCGTGAAGAGCGGGTAGAGCCGCAGCGTGATCAGGACCACGGGGATGGCGACCAGCACCGGCGCCAGGGTCAGGAGCCAGTTAGTCCCCGTGCCAGCGCCGCCGGATACTCCCTGGCCACGCAGGACGGCGAGCCCGGCGATCGCGGCGCCGGTCGCGGTGAGCTCGGCGACGATGCGGCGCAGCGCGCGAGCCGAGAAACGCCTTGCCGTGATGTCGGCGGTCATGACCTGGGCAGGGTTCGCCGCGGGTGCCGGCTGGCGGTGGCGCCAGACGGCGACGACCGCGGGGGCGGTGACCGCGACCACGGTCACGACGCAGGCCAGTACCCAGCTGAGCGTCGCTGATCCGCCCGTGGCCCGCCCGGCGCCGGGAACGACGGCAATCGCCGCCGCGGCGCCGACCGCCGCGGCGGGCACCGCGGCGAGTGCGGCCGATCTGGCCAGCGCGAACCCGGCCTGGCGGACCGACGCGCTGCGGGCGCGAAGCATGATCAGCTCGTCATGGCGGTGCTCCACGATCATCCGCGCGGCCAGGAAGATCACCGCCGCACCGATCGCGCCGAGGCTGACGAACAGCAGCAGCAGCACCGCGAGGACCGCCGCCTGGGTCTGCAGGAACGCCTCCAGTGGCGTCGTCAGCGGCGTACTGAAAACGATGCCGTCGCTGACGAACTGCAGGTTTCCCGAGAACGACGGGTGCAGCGCGGAAACAGCGTTCAGGCGGTTGTACAGTCCCTCCAGCTGATCCGCGTTCACGTTCCCCGGCGACACCGGATAGACCCACGTCACGTTCGCGATATCACCGAACGTCGCTGACAGCGCCGGCAGCTGACCTGAGTCAACCAGCACCACCCCCGCCCAGTGCGAAGGCTCATCCTGAAGGCCGATAATCCCCGGCTCCATGACGGCGACGTCGTACTGCCAGAACAGGCTGCCGGGTTCCTCCGGCGCGATGATGCCGGTGACGATGATGAGGTTCCCGTCCACGACCATCCGCGAGCCCGGGCGCAGCCCGAACCGGTACGCGGTCTGCGGGGTCGCGGTCACCGCAAGCGCCCCCGCCGGGAAACCAGGACCAGGGGTGAGCGACCCGGCCAGCAGCCTGACGTGACTGGCCAGCGTGTCCCGGTACTGAAAGGCAAGCCGTGGTGGTGCAGCGATAACGGCGCGAGGGGCGTAGCCGGAGCTGACTACCTGAGCGGGACCGGTGGCCACGCTGGTGAAGCCGCCGCCCCCGAGTGGTATCCCCCCGTTCGATAGGCCGGCTGAGATCTGCTGCTTGGCCTGGCCAAGCTCGGTCGCCGATACGGTGGTGAGCTGCCCGACGCCGCCGCTGATATCGCTGGTCATGGTCGGCAGCGAGATGGTTGCCTGGACCACCCTGGTGGTAACCGCGAGCCCTGCGATCGTCCGCGCCAGGGCCTGGCTGCGGACATGCAGGCTCTCCGCAGGGCCTGCCACCGCCGCGAACACCAAGCCGCACACCAGCAGCGTCAGCGCGATCACGCCTCCCCTGCCCTTGCCCGTCCTCACGGTCACGGCGTCTCCTCAGTAGGCCCGGAGCATGCTGGCGGGCGCGCGGCGGCGGGTGGCGCGGGTCTGCAGGATCAGGGTGGTGATGGTGAGGATGAGCAGGATGGCGGCGGGCAGGCCGACGGAGGCGAGGTCGGGAGTGAGGGTGACCGCGGGGGCGTTGACGGTGACGGCGCCGGAACTGGTGAAGACGGACAGGTCTAGCGCGCTGGCGGTCAGGGACGGCAGAACCAGGGCGCAGGCGGTGCTGGCGATGATGGCGGCCACTATGGCGGGGATGGTCTCGGTGAGGGCGAGCCTGGAACTGTGCGGGACCCCCATCACGGTGAGCCTGGCGAGGGTGAGGTCACGGTCGGCGGCGCCGAGCGCGAGGCCCAGGATCAGGTTGAGCAGGGCGAACGCCGCGGCGGCGACCGCGGTGAGCAGCATCAGGGTGACGGCACCGTGCAGCAGCGGGGACCGGGTGAGGCTGGCCAGGACGTCAGCACGGTAGGTGGTGGTGAAGGAGGGCAGGGCGGCGGCAACCACCGTGTTGAACTGGGTCCGGTCGATGCCGCTCCCGGTGATCAGCACGGTGCCGGGGGCGGGTGTGCCGCCGGTGCCGGGCAGGGTCTGCAGCGGCATCAGGATCCACGCGCCGCCGCCGGAGGGGACGGCGGGAGTCGCGGACAGCGTGCCGGTGATGTGGACCATGATCGGGCCCACGACATCGATCGAGTTCAGCTGGGCCGCGCCATGCCCAAGCGCGGCGACGGCCGCCGCCGACGCGAGCACGTCGATGGTGGTTGCCGGGGTGACTGGGCGCGGGCTGGCGGTGAGCGCCCCGGACGGAATGGCAGGGAACGGGGTCGCGGTGGTCAGCGCCGCGTACTGCGCCGGGTTGACGGCGATGACGCTGATCTGCTGCCCGCCCGGAGCGGTCCAGGCGGTGGACCATATCTGCGCAACATGCTGGACGCCGCGGACGCCAGCGATGGCGCGCAGGGCGGCGGGGCTGACGGTCGCGCCGCCGTTGCCCGTAAGCACGGCGTCGGCGCCGGTGCTCTGCCAGGACACGGTGTTCTGCGCCGCGCTGATGCCCTCGGTGATCATCCCGGAGAAGGCGGTCAGGGTGAGGGCCAGGACGAGGGCGAACACGGGTCCGGCCGTGGCCAGGGAGGTCCGGGCGGAAGCGGCGAGCGCGACATAGCTGGTGGCCCCGGCGCGGCGCCGGGCTAGCCGCAGGGCACCCCGCAGGATCGCCGGATACAGCCGCAGCGTGATCACGACGGCGGGGATTGCTGCCAGCATCGGCGCCAGCGTCAGGAACCAGTTAGTCCCGCTACCGCCAGGCGAGGTCAGGCCCTGGCCGCGCAGGATGGCGAGCCCGGCGACCGCGGCGCCGACCGCGGTGAGTTCGGCGACGATGCGGCGCAGCACGCGAGGGGAGACCCGGGCGGTTCTGGTGTCGGCCGTCATGATCCTGGCCGGGTTCGCGGCGGGTGCGGGCTGACGGTGCCGCCAGACGGCGATGACCGGGGGGAACACGACGGCGATCACGATGATCGCCGCGACCAGTTTCCAGCTGAGTGGCGCGGACCCGCCCGCCGCCCGCCCGGCACCGGGCACGATGGCAATCGCCAGGGCAGTACCGATCACCGCGACGGGTACCACGGCGAGCGCCGAGGACCGGGCCAGCGCAACCGCGACCTGCCGGCTCGATGCACCGCGCGCCCGGAGCATGATCAGCTCATCCCGGCGGCGGTCCACGATCATCCGCGCGGCCAGGAACGTCACCGCGACGCCGATCGCGCCCAGGCTGACGAACAGCAGCAGCAGCACCGCCAGCACCGCGCTCTGAGTCTGCAGGAATGCCTGCAGCGGGGCCGCCAGCGGGCTGAGGACGCCGATGTCCGGGCCGAGGGCCGGCACGGACGCGGCCAGCGCGTTCACCTGATTCAGCTGGTCATACAGTCCCTGTACCTGGTCTGCGTTAATCCCCGCCAGCTGTACCGGGTACACCCAGGTCACCTGGCTGAAAGTACCGAACATCGAGTCCATGGTCACCAGCTGACCTGGATCGGCGAACACCTCGCCTATCCACCGCGGAGCCCTCCGCGGGTTGTTCTCGGCCGGCACCATCGCGGTGACGTCGAGCTGCCAGAACACGCTGTCCGGGTGGACCGGGGTGATGATGCCGGTCACGATGATCAGGTTGCCGTCGACCCTGAGCCGGGAGCCGGGATGCACCCCGAACCTGGCCGCTGTCGCAGCGGTGACGGTCACCGCGAGCGCACCGGGCGGGAAGCCGGGACCGGGGGCCAGCGATCCGGTCACCAGCCGGGAGTTCGCGGCCAGCGTGTCACGGTAGTTGAACACCAGCTTCGGAGTCAGCGCATTGGCCACGAGCGGGCCGTAGCCTGAGCTGACTTCCTGACCGCTGCTGGCCACGCTGGTAAAGGTGCCCCCAGCGACGAGCGGCACGAGGGGGAGGCTGGCAAGAATCTCCTGCTCGGACTGGCTGAGCACCGTTTCGTCGACGGACGCTCCCGACATGGCCAGGTCGCTCAGCATGCTGGAATACTCGATGGTCGCCTGGATGGTCTTGGTGGGGGCAGCCAAGTCGGCGGCGGTCTGCTGGAAGGCCTGGGTGCGGGTGTGCAGGCTCTGCGCCGGGGCGGCGACCGCCGCGAACACCATGCCGCACACCAGCAGGGCCAGCGCGATCACGCCGCCCTTGCCGGTAAGCCTGTCCCTGATGCCGCGTTTCATAATGCCTTCTCAGTGCTCTTGGACTTAGTGCTCTTGGACTTAGTGTTCTCGGACTCAGTACGCTCGGAGCAGGCGGGCGGGGCCGCGCTGGCGGGTGGTACGGGTCTGCAGGACCAGGGTCGCGATGGCCAGCACCAGCAGGATGGCGGCGGGCAGCCCGACCGAGATGAGGTCCGGCTGCAGGGGGACCGCCGTAGTGCTCGTCGTGCTGACGAGGTTGGAGCTGGTGAAGACGGACAGGTCGAGCGCGTTGGCGGTCACGGGCGGCAAGGCCAGCGCGCAGACGATGCTGGCGATGATGGCGGCCGCGATGGCGGGGAGGGTCTCGGTCAGCGCGAGCCTCGGACCGTGCGGGACGCCCATCACGGTGAGCCTGGTCAGGGTGAGGTCGCGGTCCGCGGCGCCGAGCGCCAGGCCCAGGATCAGGTTGAGCAGGGCGAACGCGGCGGCGGCCAGCGCGGTGAGCAGCATCAGGACGACGGCACCGTGCAGCAGCGGGGACCTGGCAAGGCTGGCCAGGACGTCGGCGCGGTAGGTGATGCCGAAGATGGGCAGGGTAGCGGCTACCACCCCGGCGAGCTGGGTGCGGTCAATGCTGGTGCCGGTGAGCAGCAGGCTGTTCGGCTGGGGTGTGCCGCCGGCGCCCGGCAGGGTCTGCAACGGCATCAGGATCCATGCGCCGCCGCCGGAGGGG
>Ga0209530_1000173_pt1 | contig 56469 bp, 54 predicted proteins | sample BlaSpr_A8_Ref_O1_FD_187987 | JGI IMG/M metagenome (GOLD analysis project Ga0209530, IMG submission 187987) | Forest soil microbial communities from Thunder Bay, Ontario, Canada - Black Spruce, Ontario site 2_A8_Ref_O1 (SPAdes) (version 2) | ecosystem: Environmental > Terrestrial > Soil > Boreal...
CCGCATCCCGGATTGCTGGAGAAGATGCCCGGAATTTACATGGTGATGGGTAACACCGCGGAGGTAGTCGCTAAACGATACAAAGTGAATCGCGAGTCTCAGGACGAATATTCGCTTCTGAGTCAGCAGCGCACTGCTCGCGCTCAGCAAGAGGGTTTTTTCGACGCTGAAATCGCGCCGATGCGCGTCACTCGCGGCATCCTGGACAAGAAGTCCGGAGAAATCGTTGGCAAAGAGGATGCTACCGCCAACCGCGATGAATGCAACCGGCCCGACACTACTCTGCAAGGCTTGCTCAACCTCAAACCCCATTTTGACCCGGACAGCGGCCAGGGAACCGTGACGGCCGGCAACTCGTCGCAACTTTCTGACGGCGCCTCCGCCACGCTGTTGATGTCTCGCCAGCGTGCCGATCAGTTGGGTATTCCTTACAAACTAATTTTTCGAGGATTCCAAGTCGCGGGCTGCGAACCTGACGAAATGGGCATCGGCCCGGTATTCGCTGTGCCGAAACTCCTAAGTCGTTGCGGCCTGCGAATGAGCGATGTCGATCTCTGGGAACTGAACGAAGCTTTCGCCGTTCAGGTAATTTATTGCCGCGACCGCCTGGGCATCGACCCTGAAAAGCTCAATGTTAACGGCGGCTCGATCGCCATCGGACATCCCTTCGGAATGACGGGTTCGCGCATGGTTGGCACCATTGCCAACGAAATGGCTCGCCGCAAAGCGCGATACGGAGTCGTCACCATGTGCATTGGGGGAGGACAAGGCGCGGCGGCTTTGTTCGAGCGCGCCACTTGAAAATGACTCATTGGCCATCGGAATCTGAGCCTGTCCGAATTTCTTCCTCCGCGCGCCTTGCGGTATAACGATTGACGCCTAACAATGGGAACTCTCTTTCTTGTCCGTCACGCGCAAGCTTCATTTCTTGAGCCGAACTATGACAAGTTATCCACGCTCGGGGAGGCGCAATCGCGTCTTCTCGGCGAATACTGGGCGCAACGTGGCGTCGTCTTTGACCGCACCTGCGTCGGCCCATGTGTCCGCCAGAAAGACACCCTCAAGCTCACAAGCGACGCTTACAACAAAGCTGGCCTCAAGTTTCCTGAGCCTCTTGTGCTACCGGAGTTCGACGAATATCAAGGAGAAGCAGTGCTCAAACACTGCCTGCCCGGGTTGCTCGAAAGCGACCAGAAAGTCCGAGATCTCCATGCGTCGTTTCAGTCTTCTACCGGCGCTGCCGAAAAACGCGCGACTTTTCAAAAGTTGTTCGAAGCTGTCATTGGCGAGTGGGTGCGCGGCGAGATCTCTCCGCCAGGCGTAGAGACCTGGTCGGAGTTTTGCTCCAGGGTTAATTCCGGTCTCGTAAAGTTTCTCTCTGCCGGGGTACGCGGTGAACGAGTTGCCATTTTTACTTCCGGCGGTCCGATCGCAGTTGCCATGCAGCGTGCTATGCATCTCTCTGCGGAGAGGGCCTTGCAAGTGAGTTGGATGTCGCGCAACTCCTCTTGGAGTGAATTTCTCTACTCCGCCCAGCGGTTCACACTCAGCTCTTTCAATGTCCACGGGCATCTCAACGATCCCGCGATGATGACGTACCGCTAGGGCTTCCCATGAGCGACTTTCTGGACCATCCGACAGCCATTCGATCCGGCGAAGAACTTGATTTGGGCCGCCTCGAACCCTTCTTGGGCCGTCACTTTCCCAACGAAGAAGGTGCGCTTCAAGTTCACCAATTTCCCAGCGGCCATTCCAATTTGACTTATTCATTGCATCTTGGCGCCAAGGAGTTGGTTCTTCGGCGGCCTCCCTTTGGAAGCAAGGTCAAATCGGCACACGATATGAGCCGCGAATTTCGCGTGCTCTCTAAGCTCCACTCCGTCTACGCCCCGGCTCCCGAAGTGCTTCTCTATTGTGACGACGCTTCCGTCATCGGCGCACCGTTCTACGTGATGCAACCGATCCACGGCATCATTCTTCGCAGACAGTTGCCGCCCGGTTTGGATTTTCCTCCGGAAACGGCGCGGCGGCTCAGCGAATCCTTCATCGAAAATCTCATACGCCTGCACCGCGTGGATTACGCCGGCGCGGGTCTTTCCGATCTGGGTAAGCCGGAGGGATATCTGGAACGGCAGGTCCGTGGCTGGACCGAGCGCTACTCCGGTTCCAGGACACACGATTATCCCGAGGTGGAGAAAATTTCCGCGTGGATGCAGCAACACATGCCGTCCACAACCGCCGTTTCGCTGATTCACAATGACTACAAATACGACAACGTAGTCCTCGATTCGAGCGACATCACGAAAATTGTCGGCGTGCTCGATTGGGAGATGTCCACTATCGGTGACTCTCTCTCAGACCTCGGCGCTGTACTGGCTTATTGGATCGATGCGAAGGACCCTGAGGAGCTGGAACAAAATCGCTGGGGACCCACGAACTATCCGGGCAGCTTCACGCGCGAAGAAATTGTGCAGTATTACGCCCAAAAAACGGGCCGCGATGTATCTCAGATGCCTTTCTATCTCACCTTCGCCCGTTTCAAACTTGCCGTCATCGTCCAGCAAATTTATTATCGCTATCACCAAGGCTTGACCAAAGACGAACGCTTTGCAGCCATGCCCGAAAGAATTCAGATACTTTTGCGTGCCTCTTTGCACTGCGCGCAAACCGGCCGAATTTAGGGCATCGCTCGGGTAAGCTTTCCAAATCTGCACTCAAATAAGAGTTAATCAGGTGTAGTAGCGGACGATCCACTCCGCAACGCAGACTGGTTTTGCAGATCCTTCGTTTTCTATGATTACGGAATACGTCGCTTCAGCCGCATCGGAGAGTTCTTTTAAATCCAAGAGCGCAATCCGCGCACGAATCCTGGAATCGGCCCGCACCGCCGCAGGAAATCGCACACGATTCAAACCGTAATTCACCGCCAATCGCACGCCGCCCTGGACTTGAATCGCCTCCTTCATAAGGTGGCTGAGCAAAGAGAGCGTAAGAAACCCGTGAGCGATCGTGTCGCCGTAAGGTGACTCCTTGCTCGCCCGCGCGCGATCCAGATGAATCCATTGCCGGTCTTCCGTAGCTTCCGCGAACTTCTCGATCCGCTCCTGCGTAACGAGAAACCACTCCGTAACGCCAACTTCCCTGCCCACGAATTCTTTCAACGATTGCGGATTTTTGATCACGAGCGGCGGCATCAACTTCTCTCGGCTTTCGCCAACTCCCACTTTGCAATCGACTCGATATGTACTTCATCCGGTCCGTCTGCCAACCGCAGCGTCCGAGCCATAGCCCAAGCGCTAGCCAGAAACGTGTCCTGCGAAAGTCCGGCCGCTCCATGCGCCTGCATTGCCCGATCCAGCACACGCAGAGCCACGTTAGGCGCTACAACTTTGATCATCGCAATCTCGGCCCGTGCTGCTTTGTTGCCTACCGTGTCCATCATGTGCGCGGCCTTCAGCGTCAGCAGCCGCGCCTGTTCGATCTCCATGCGCGACTCGGCGATTCCCGCGCGAATCGTTCCCTGTTCGGCTAGCGCCTTCCCGAAGGCCACCCTCATTTGCACCCGTTTGCACATGGTTTCGAGCGCCCGCTCCGCGAGCCCGATACATCGCATGCAATGATGAATCCGCCCAGGCCCCAGACGCCCTTGCGCAATCTCAAATCCGCGCCCTTCGCCAAGCAACATGTTTGTCGCTGGCACGCGCACTTTTTCAAAGTGAATTTCAGCGTGCCCGTGCGGCGCGTGGTCGTATCCGAATACTGTTAACATCCGCACGATCTTGACTCCGGGCGTATCGAGCGGCACGAGGATCATCGACTGCTGCTTGTGCGGCGGCGCGGAAGGATCGCTCTTGCCCATGAATATCGCGATCTTGCATCGCGGATCGCCTGCTCCCGAGGACCACCATTTCCGCCCGCTGATCACATACTCATCGCCGTCTCGTACGATGCCCGATGCAATGTTGGTGGCATCCGACGAGGCAACATCCGGTTCGGACATGGAGAAGCAGGATCGAATTTCGCCGGCCAGCAGCGGCTTTAGCCATTTTTCTTTTTGTGCCTCGGTGCCATAACGCGCCAGCACCTCCATATTGCCCGTATCCGGCGCTGAACAATTGAACACCTCGGGCGCCATGTGACTGCGCCCCATGATTTCGCAAAGCGGCGCGTACTCCAGGTTGGTCAGGCCCGCGCCGTTTTCATCGTGCGGCAAAAACAAATTCCACAATCCCTCTTGGCGCGCCTTCGGCTTCAGTTCTTCCACGATCCGCGCGGGTTTCCAGCGTTCCCGCTCAATTTCTTCGTGGAATCGCTGTTCGTTTGGATACACGTGGACGTCCATGAAGCTTTGTAGCCGCCGCTGCAGCTCCTTCGTCTTTGCGCTGGGTTCAAAGTCCATAGGTCAAAGGTCTCTTCTATTTGCCGGTGAAGACCGGAGCGCGTTTTTCGACAAAGTGCGCCACGCCTTCTTTGAAGTCTTCGCACTGCAGGCTGGCCAGCATTTCTCGCTCGGAGATTTCAAAAGCTTCCGCCAGAGTCAGAAACATCGCGTCGTACACTTGCCGCTTGATCACGCGCAGCGACCGCGGGCTCACGTTCGAGGCCAGGTCCACTGCGTACTCCCGCACCTTCGCATGAAACGCATCCTGCGGAAAGACTTGATTCACCAGTCCCATTCGCAGAGCCTCCGCCGCATCAATCATCCTCGCGGAAAATAGCAAGTCCAGTGCGTTGGCGTGTCCCACCAGACGCGGTAACATCCACGCCATTCCGTATTCGGCAATCAGTCCTCGACGCGCAAAAGCCGTTCCAAAACGCGCACCGTCGGAAGCAAAACGTAAATCGCAGTACAAAGCAATCACTAATCCCAAACCGACGATGGGACCATTGATGGCCGCAATCACGGGCTTTGTGACCGCCGGGAAATATGAATATTTTTTCTGAAAATCCGCTCTTGTGCCTTCGACAGTGCCGCCCTGAGGTTGCACCGCTTGGGCTCGTTGCGCGGAATCGAGTCCCTTCGTCGCGACCGTGGACAAGAGCGATATATCTGCGCCCGCGCAGAATCCTCGTCCCGCGCCCGTCAAGATGATCACGCGAACATTTTCGTCACGTTCCGCGTCTCTCACCGCGGCTTTTACTTCGCCTTCCATAACGGCGGTCCAGGCGTTCAGTTTATCTGGACGGTTGAGAGTGATCGTCGCGACCCGGTCGGCTACGTTGTACAGCGTTTCTTGGTTTGGCATAGTGGGCCGGATTATATACAATGGCGGCCGCGTTAGTCACATTCATCTGTGTGTAACTATCTGTTTGAAGGACTTCTCCGCGGAAGTGCTGACCACGGCCGCGTCTCACGATTGGAGGTGCCATGCCCTTCGTGCAAAATCAAGGTGCCAAAATATATTGGGATGAACAGGGTTCCGGCGAACCTCTATTGCTCATCATGGGCCTCAGCTACCCCTCCTACATGTGGCATCGCACCCGCCCTGTTCTTGCAAATCGTTATCGCACCATCGCTCTCGATAATCGCGGCGTGGGCCAAAGTGATGTGCCGCCAGGCGTTTACTCCATCGCATTGATGGCCTCGGATGCAGCATCTGTTCTGGATGCAGCGGGCGTCGGGAGCGCGCACGTGTTCGGCGTTTCCATGGGCGGCATGATTGCGCAGGAATTTGCGCTTCAATATCCGAAGCGTGTGCGTTCGCTGATTCTGGGTTGCACCGCGTCTGGCGGTCCGCATGCAATTCAAGCCGAGCCCGCGGCACTCCAAACTCTCATGCGTCAGGGCATGACTCCTGAAGAAGCCAAAGAGGCCATCATCCCGTTCATTTATGACGTGACTACTCCGCGCGAACGCATCGACGAAGACATGGCCATCCGCATGAAGTGGTATCCCACTCCGCAAGGGTACATGTCCCAACTTCAAGGGATTATCGCCTGGGAAGCCTACAGCCGCATCGCGCAAATCACGGCTCCCACGCTAGTCATTCACGGCGAAACCGACAGGCTCGTTCCAGCCGCGAACTCGCGGCTAATCGCCGACCGTTTACCTCACGCCAAACTCGTGCTGCTCCCGCACGCAAGCCACATTTTCGAGACCGACCAGCCCGGCGCGGCACATCAAGCAATTGTAGATTTTCTCGCCGCTCAGAATGGCGGTGCGCAGCGCTCTCAGGCTACTAACTAGCTTGCCTTCTGGCCGCCAGTAGTCAGCCTCGAAACGTCAAAACCGAACTTCTCCAGCTCGATTTTCAATTGCCCATCTAACGCCCCATTTGTAGGCGTCGCTGCTCCGGTTGGCAAAGTCGCAGCCGCTTCCCCTAACATCGAGCTCATCACTTCGTGATAGCCCAGCTCTCGGTAGCTTTCAAATTGCGATTCCGTAAACCATTGATCCACCGTCGTTTCGTGCGGAAACTGTGGATGCATCGTATGATAATTTTTAATATCGGTGGACTCGTCACCCGTCAGGGACGCTTTGAAATAAATAATTGTTCCGGTGGGCGCGGATTTGTCCACCGCCTCGTAATGGATTGTCCCTATTGCGCAATGCTTCTTGCTGGGCTTTCCTAATTTCGGCGGCACGATATCGCTGATGTTCAGTTGGATATCGATCCCCAGATCGATTCGGCATTTCCGGATAGCGTTTCCCAACCCCGTGAATCCATAGCAGTCGTCCGCCTCCGCATCGCACACAATTATCAGCCCGCACCGCCGCTTCACCAGCTCGTACAATCCCATGTTTTCAAAATGTCCGCCGTCAGACAGGTACACGTATGCGGCTTCATCATCCGTACCTGCGAACAGCTCATTCAGCAGGTACGTCAATCCAAAGATTGGTGTCGCCCGTCCCGACGTTCGCCGGTCTCGGGGATTTCCGAGCCATTGTCCCAGACGCACATCGAATAACGTCATTAGAAACGCTACTGGGGCCGAGCTGTAAGATCCCATGTTCGGACTTGCCGCCGCCCCCGAAATCCCCATCGCCAGCCCCAAATTCGGTCCATTGAATGGCGGTGGAAACGCGTATTCTTCCGTTCGACGATATCCATAACGTTCGAGCGGTCGTAACAATCTCCGCAATACGCTATGCGCCTCTTCGGCTTCGCGTTTTTCCACTTCCTCTTTCGTGAGCGGCCTCTGTTGCCGCATCATTGGGCTGTCCTGTTCCTCAAGCCACACATCGAATCCGCAATATCGCGGCGTCATGACGAACGATTCCGCCATCCGCTCCTGCCACGCCAAATCTTTTCCCTTAACCAGATTCAGAGACATATTCAGCACCGGGTACGGTCCGTCGTACGGAATTTCTGCGTCTACCCTCAAGTCTTTGAGCGGCATGTCATCAGTCCCGTCGAATCCTGTAAATCGGTTCGGCGAACGTCCCTCGTTTGAGGCCCCCAAATAGCACCTCACCAGGCGGTTTCGATAAAACAAATGCATCGAGAATTGGTTGACGTCCACCCGCCACGCCATAATCCCCGCCACCGCCGCACACAACAAGATCGCCCACCAGAGCCGGTGCGTGCTGATGCTGGGGTATTCGCTAAACAGATCCAGTTGCTGCACTCTTGCGATCCCGTATGAAAGCCAACACAACAGCCCCGCGATAAATGCGTACGGGCCCACTTTCGCAACTCCGTCCTTCCACGTCTCCGTTCCCGTTATCCCCGACGCACTTGACTTCCCCGCGAGCACGCCTCCCACTGTCGTCAGGATCCACGCCGGCGTCAGATACTTTGCCGCCAGACTCTTCACGAATGCGTTATTCGAAATGAATCCCGGAAAATAGAGCGCGACCCAGAAAATCGCCAGCCATACGATTCCCCACAGCAACAGCCATCCTCCCAATCGTCCCCACCATTCCCGGGCTCGGTCGTGAAAAACGACCCCCATCAGTCCAATGTGCAGTGTTCCCGCGAGCAGGAAGATACCCAGCACAAGCGGCACGCCCACCGTTAGCGCCGCCTGTGTCGTCCAACAGAGCGTCTTCTCCGACAGCACCGCGTACAGCCATCCCGCCAGTGCGCCAGCGCCCGCCGCTCCGATTAGCGTGATCGTGAAATCACGCGCCGATCGCAACTTTGCATAAAACCGGTCCGCCGCCGACTTTGCATTGTTCTCTGCAGGCGGTGCCTTTGCCTGTGCTCGTGCATGTCCGGCCAAATCGGCCATCTCTTCAGCGATCTTCGATACAAATGGCGCCAGCCAGCGCCTGTAAGCGAATCCTGCGGCGCTTGCTGCTACCCATATCGCACTGTAAGCAATCGCGCCATAAAGTGTCGATTCAGCGTACGGCAAATGGTTCTCGTGACTTCCTCCTCCGATTTGAGAGAACCTCGCCACTTGCCAGAGCGCCCCGAGAACCGCCACCGCAAATAGTGGTCCGGCTGCCAGTGCCAAAATCCAACTCTGTTTCGTCATTTGTCGCGCGCCGCCATCGTCGCGGCAATCCAGGTATGCCATATTGTTTAGGATTATCAGAAATGCGGTTATCAGCAGGACTATCCCGGCATACATCCAGGTGCGCCCGATTTCTGGATTCCACTCCGCCGCCAGTCCCCATTTCTCTGCCAGGCGCGGAAGTAGCAGGAGCGCCGTCAGCACAGCGAGCACGATCGTCTGATTCAGCAGCAAGTTCCGCAGATAAATCGCCACCATTGCCAAAGTGTCGCCGCTAAAAATTCCCAGCTTGGGCGTCAAGTAGTTGCTGAACACCCGTAAAAACCGGATCGGAGGCGGCTCTTTGTCGTCTATCTGGTGCACACGGTTTGTCGCCAGCCGTTTTTGTACCTCCCCAAAACTTTCTAGCCGCTTCGTCCACGCCGCCAGCCATCCTCCAATGTATCCCCCGCCGGACACTGTCGAGAGATAGTCGATACGGTGCAGCAGCTTCAACTCCGCCAAGGCCTGTAGCACGCCCAGGTTGAAGGTTGCGCTACGGATCCCTCCCCCCGAAAACGCCAATCCCGTCAGGTTCGCAGCATGAGCTTTGTTGACTACATTGACCCAATTGACGTTGTCCTTCTGCCATGCCGGTTCGGCGGCATCGGCCTTTCCCGCGATCGGCGCTACCGGTGAAACCGCGGCATCACGCGGTTTACCCGTTTTCCCAGACGTCCCCCTCATTTCCCGCACTTTCTCAATTTCCTGCCGCTCATCGTCCAGAACAACCTCGAGGGCAACAGGCGGGAACGGGTCTTTGGACATTAGATTTAGCCTCGCTTAGCAGCTTTTCTTGATTCAATCGACCGAATGCACGGAGAACCAGCCGGGAGGGTATTTCGCGTGCAAATTAACTGTCAAGTAAAAATTTCCCATTATCTGGCCGCTTCGCTCGCGGGCGCATATGCTTTCAACTAACCCCCGGCATTTGCGGTTCCCCGCGCAAATCCTCTATAATCTTTGGGTAATCCCAAAAAACACGACACGAGGGCATCCCTTCATTATCTTGCCCTCTCAAACTTGCCAAAATGATTGATCTCGCTGAGAAAATTAAGAAGAAACTAAAGGACGAAATCGCCGCCCTCGAGCACGAACTTCACGATGAGCTGCCCAAGGAAATCAAGGTAGCTCGCGCTCACGGCGACCTTTCCGAAAACGCTGAGTACAAGTACGCCAAGGAACGCCAGTCCTACGTCTCCGCCCGGCTCGGCCAGCTTCACCAGCGCATGGCCGACATTTCCATGATGAACCTAACCAACTTGCCAAAAGACCGCGCCGCTTATGGCTCCCGCATCGTCGTTCTCGACGTTGCGAAGTCCACCGAAATCGAGTACAAACTGGTGACGGTGGAAGAAGCCGACGTAACCAAGGGCCTCATTTCGACGAGTTCGCCCATCGGCAAGGCACTTCTTGGCAAAAAGCCCGGCGATGAGGTTACGGTTGTTACGCCGGCTGGTACCAGGGAATACGAAGTCGTTCGTCTGTCAACAATTTACGATGAGGAATAGCATGGTGGCACTGAATCAATGTTGACGCGCACCATCGGTCGTTACCTTTCCTGGCCCATCGACCGGCTGGCAGCGCTCCTCGCTCCGACCGGAATTCCTCCCAACGTCATCACCTGGCTGGCTCTTGTTTTGAATCTCTGGGCCGGCATACTTTTCGCTGCAGGCCGCTTCGCGGCTGGTGGCGGAATGATGATCCTAGCCGGCCTCTGCGACTTGCTCGACGGCCCAGTAGCCCGGCGGCAAAAACGCGTCTCGCTGTTCGGCGGCTTTCTGGATTCAATTCTTGACCGTTACGCAGACCTCATCCTCTTCCTCGGAATCTTGGTTTACTACGCGCGAGTGAATCGTTTCATGTACGCCGTCCTGGCGGGTGCCGCCATGGCTGGCGCCGTAATGGTAAGCTACGCAAAGGCGCGCGCGGAATCCTTGGTACCAAAGTCCGAAGTAGGATTTTGGGATCGGCCCGAGCGCCTCACGCTCATGATTCTCGGCGCGCTCGTCAACCGCATGCCCATTGCACTGTGGATCCTTGCCATTGGACCCAACTTCACCGTGATCCACCGCATTCTGCACACATGGAAACAAACGAAAGATGGCCCACTCCCGCTCGCTGGGAGCGAATCCTCTGCCGGTACAACATCTCCGCGTACAAAATCCCGCGCTACTATTCCGGCTCCTGTTCAGCCGCGCGACGCCTCATCTCTTCTCACCCGCGCAGCCAAACGCGGAGGCTAGTCGTGCCCAAGCTTCTGTGGATTATCGGCATCCTGGTCATCTGCGCGGGATTCGATCTGCTCTGGCAATCGCGTCACGAAATAAAGTTTTGGCTCGTCGCTTATCTGGCGGTTTTCCGCGCGATGCTTCGCCAGCAGGAATCTCCGATGCGCGTTTTTCCGGCGAAAGAAGCCGCCGCCAAGCGCCACGGAGCTGTCCGCTTTCTCCTCGGCATCGGCTTCGCGTTTCTTCTGGGGCCTATCCTGATCGCCCTCGGCATTACGCTTATGCTGCATCCTCACCTCTGAATCGGGCCGCCCCGCTGCAGGCCCGCTTTCGTAAGTTTGCGTATTGCGCAACGCCTCCGGCGAACGCGTGCGAATTCCCGTCCGTACTGTATGATTTCATTTCACGGCCGATTCAAACTTGAAACCTTCTCTGATCATTCACGGTGGCGCATGGAATATTCCCGATGAAGCAGTCGAGAGCTGCCGCGCGGGAATCCGCCGCGCTCTTGAAGCCGGCTGGAAGGTTTTGTCCGGCGCCGGCACGGCGCTGGATGCAGTCGAAGCCGTTATCGTAATCCTCGAGGACGATCCCACGTTTGACGCGGGTTTCGGCTCGCATCTGAATCGTGATGGCCACGTTCAACTCGACGCGATCATTATGAACGGCGCGACCCTGAAAGCCGGCGCCATCGCCGCCGTGGAGCGCGTGCGAAATCCAATCCGTCTGGCGCGCTGCGTCCTCGAAAAAAGTGAACACATGATGCTTGTGGGCTCCGGCGCGGAAAAATTCGCCCTGGAACACGATATGCCTCTGTGCGCGCCCGAAGATCTCGTGAACGAGCGCGAACGTGCCGCCTGGCGCCGGTGCCTGGAAGATTCGCACGCCGCCGAACACCATGTTGGCCACGAGCAAGGCACCGTCGGCGCCGTCGCTATTGATCGCCATGGAAATCTTGCAGCGGGCACCTCCACTGGCGGCACTTGCTGTAAATTTCCGGGACGCGTGGGCGATTCTCCGCTCATCGGCTGCGGCTGTTATGCCGACGCCGAAGCCGGCGGCGTTTCCTGCACCGGCCACGGTGAAGGCATCATGAAAATTGTGATGGCGAAAATGGCCATCGACCTTCTTCACGACCAGCGTGTCCTGTTGCCTCACAGGGAAAAAGGCGTCCCGATCTCCCTGGCGCAAGCCGTTGCTGATGCCTGTATCCGCAAACTGGCGCATAGGGCGCACACCACCGGCGGCCTGATTCTTCTTGACCGCGATGGCCTCCCGGCCGCCGCATTCAACACCCCCCGCATGGCGTACGGCTACGTGGAACCCGACGCCACTTTTCGAATCGCCCCGTAGCGGACGACTCCATTGCAGCGAAAAAGCATGTAGTTCATGATGTAGCGATGACAAAGCACATGCAGTCCAGATGGATAGCAATTCTTCTGGCAGCTTTCGCGTTTCTATATCCTCCCGTTTCTTCGGCACAGGTGGCTGTGAAACATCGGGAAGGCGCAATTCATGGCTTTCTAGTGCTGCGGACGCTAAACGATGAGACGATAGCCGAAGGTGACCTAACCCAGATTCCCAGCGGTGACCGCATAACCACTCACCTCATCTTCCATTTCAAGGATGGCTCTACGCAGGAAGAAACCTCCGTGTTTTCCCAACGCGGTAGCTTCCGCCTTCTGAGCAACCATCTTTCCCAGAAGGGTCCCGCGTTCAAGCGTCCTACGGACGTCTCAATCAATTGTTCCACTGGCCAGGTCACGGTTCGCTATACGGACGAGAGCGGCAACGAAAAGGTCATCACCGACCGCCTTAAGCTGCCTCCGGACCTCGCGAATGGTATCGTCCCCACCATGCTGAAAAATATTCCGGCCGATGCGCCAAAAACAACATTTTCGATGGTCGTCGCCACGCCAAAACCACGGCTCGTGAAACTCGTGATCTCTCCCGAAGGTGAAGACACCTTCTCAATAGCCGATTCTGCCCGCAAAGCTGTGCGCTATGACGTGAAAGTGGACATCGGAGGCGCTGCCGGATTGGTCGCGCCACTCGTCGGCAAACAGCCGCCGGATAGCCACATCTGGATTCTGGAGGGCGAGGTACCCGCCTTTGTCAAATCGGAAAGCCCACAGAACGAGGACGGCCCTATCTGGCGAATTGAACTTACGAGTCCGGTCTGGCCGCAAAAGCACGCAGAGGATTCCCCAAAGAAGTGAACATCGGGGCGAGCCGGCTGAAGTAAAATAGACCGAGGAAATTAAGAACCTAGGGAGAAAATGATGCCGATTCGAGATGCAATCCTCGCCGAATTTGACCACGAAATGATCAGCACTCGTAAGACACTCGAACGCGTGCCCGAAGGCAAAGCCGAATGGGCTCCCCACGAAAAATCAATGAAGATGGGGCGCCTCGCCGGCCACGTCGCTGAGCTTTCCGGATGGGCCGCCACAATCATCGGACAAGACTCGCTGGATTTCCGGCCGGTCGGTGCTCCGCCCCAGACGCCCACCGTGATGACCTCACAAAAGCAGCTTCTTGAAGTTTTCGACAAGAAAGTAGCCGAGGCGCGCAAAGCAATCTCCGGAGCGAGCGACGAAACTCTAATGAAGCAGTGGACCCTTCTCTCCGGCGGCCAGACCCTCTTCTCCATGCCGCGCGTCGCTGTTCTTCGTAGCTTCGTGATGAACCACATCGTCCATCACCGCGCACAACTCGGGGTCTACTTGCGTCTAAACGGAATCGCCGTTCCTTCGGTCTACGGCCCCTCGGCCGACGAACAGTCTTTCGGCTAATCGGCGAAGCGCGCGCCGATGGAAGGCCGGTTCGTCTAAGAGTTGAACCGAAAGCACGCCGTGTGCTAGCATCCCACTTTTCCGCAGGGTCATGCGCGTCAACCGACGGGGGCGGCGCCGTGATGGTTGTCTTTTTGCAAAGCTCGAATCTGTTTTCTGCAAGAACCCGCCACGAAATGCCTGTCCAGAGGGCTGACTCCGCGCTTTCGCTGCATATTCTCCAGCTTGCGCGCCCAAGAAAATTTCCGCCGCCGGTTTCCAGAAAGATGGATCCTTCTATGTGAGGTGATTTATGAAATCGTACAACACCGAATGGATACGCAACGTTGGCATTGTCGGCCACGGCGACACGGGTAAAACCCAGCTCGTATCGTCGTTCTTGTTCGCCGCTGGGATGACGCCCCGCCTCGGCAAAGTGGCCGAGGGCTCAGCCACCACCGACTGGGACGAAGAAGAAATTGCGCGAAAAATTTCCATCAACACCGGCCTCGCATTCGCCGAATGGCAAGCGCCCGGACTGCCGGAAAAAGTAAAAATAAATTTCCTCGATACGCCCGGCTACTCCACCTTCATCAACGAAACAAAATCCTCGCTCATCGCCGCCGACGCCTCGCTGATCGTGCTCGACGCTGCCGCTGGTGTCCAGGTCTGCACCGAAAGAGTTTGGGACTACGCCACCGAATACGATCAGCCTCGCGCATTCATCCTGAATTGGATGGACCGCGATCTCGCCAGCTTCGAGCGCGCACTGGATTCCATCCAGCATGTTTTTGGCCGTGGAGCCGTACCCATTCAATTGCCCATTGGACACGAAAGAGGTTTCAGAGGTGTTGTGGATTTAATCTCGATGAAAGCCCTCACCTACACGCCAGACGGCGATGGCAAAGCTAAAATAGAAGATATCCCCGCAGTTCTTGCCGAAGAAGCCAAGGCTGCGCACGAAACGCTGGTTGAGTTGGTCGCGGAAGGCGATGACGCATTGATGCAGGAATTTTTCGACGAAGGCACCCTGCCCGTCGGTGATCTGAAGAAAGGCCTGCGCGAAGCCGTCCTGGCCAAAAGAATCTTTCCTGTCCTGCTCAGCTCCGCATTGCATAACGTCGGCAGCGACGCGATTCTGAATTTTCTGACCGAGATTTTCCCCGCGCCTGCCGTTCGCGGAAAAATCACCGGCCACAAGACCTCAGACCATAAAGGCGACCCCATCGAGCGCAAGATTGTGGATTCCGAGCCCACTTCGATTTTCGTTTTTAAGACGCTCGCCGATCCCTTCGCCGGCCGCATCACCTATTTCAAAGTCATGTCCGGGGTGTTGAAAAACGACGCTACGCTCAACAACTTCAATCGCAGCACGCAGGAACGTCTTCAGCATATCCAGGTAATGCAGGGAAAAACGGCGACAGCGGTGAGCGACCTCCACGCGGGTGACATTGGTACGGTCGCCAAACTGAAGGACTCCACGACCGGTGAGACCCTGGGAGACAAGAACGCGCCGATTTTTTATCCTTGCGCGCGGATTCCCGAGCCGTCTATTACCTTCGCAGTCGAACCGAAGACGCGCGCCGACGAAGACCGCATAGGCGTCGCCATCCACAAGATTTTGGAGGAAGATCTCGCCTTGCGTTTTGCGCGCGATCCTCAAACAAAAGAATTCTTGCTGAGCGGCGCGGGGCAGCAGCATATCGAAGTAGTCGTCGCAAAATTGCGCAAGCGTTACCACGTCGAATTAAAACTCCATCCTCCGAAGGTCCCTTATCGCGAGACCATCCGCGGCAAAGCTGACGCCGAAGGCAAACACAAAAAACAAACCGGGGGCCACGGCCAGTTTGGCCTTTGCCGCATTAAGATGGAGCCGCTGCCGCGGGGCAAGGGCATTGAATTCGTGGACGATGTTTTCGGCGGCGCCATTCCCAAAAACTGGATTCCATCCGTCGAAAAAGGCGTTCGCGATTCCGCTGAGCGTGGGTTTCTTGCGGGTTTTCCTGTCACCGATATTCGCGTGAGCCTCTACGACGGCAAATATCACGACGTGGACTCCAGCGACATGGCCTTCAAGATTGCGGGCTCGCTCGCATTCAAGGAAGCCATGAAGCAGGCGCGCCCCGTCCTGCTCGAACCGATTATGCATGTCGAGGTCTACGCGCCGGATCAGTATTCAGGCGATTTGATGGGCCATCTCAGCGGGCGTCGCGGAAAAATCAGTGGCAGCGAACTGCGAGGCGGAAGCGTCGTGGTCAAAGCCCTGGTTCCCTTCTCGGAAATGCTGAGTTATGCGAACGAGTTAATTTCAATGACGCAAGGACGCGGAAGCTACTCCATGGAATTTTCGCATTACGATTATGTACCGGCAGAAATTGCGGAAAAAGTAATCGCCGCGCACAAACCGCATCACGCGGGCGAAGAAGAAAGCCAAGCTGCGTCAGCCTGAGACCGATATTTCAAAGCGACTGCAGTGATTACTTCCCCGCTTCAGGCGCCGCTTGACCTGTCTGCGGGCTCTTGGCTTGCGCGTTGGCGCCCTGCGTCTTGGGGCCCTCACCCTTCTTGTACTGACCGTTTTGGCCCACCGTGCGGGCCGGGCACCCCACGCCGAAACACGGACCCGTGGGTCGAAGATAGTAGCAACCCGTAAGTGACAGCATGGACGCGAGTAAGATCATCCCGCCCGCAAAAATCAGCATCCTTGCAACCTTCTTCTTCATAAGTGCCCTCTTTGAGAGGCTCGCAATAGTCAACGAATCGCCTGGGACTCCATGCTCATATCTTGGCACAAATCCGGGAAGGCGTTCATGTTTCGGTGCGCATATGGCGCGAATCCGTTAGCGAACGAAAAGTGAACCCATCACCGCGGGAAAAACTTCAGCGGCTCCCCGCTGCCAGGCAGATAAAAACCATAGTCTTCAGTTTTCAGCTTCACGAAAAACGCAGAAAGAAAAAGCTGGCGCGTCGCGCGTGCTCATCGCCCGGCGTGAACCAAATTGGCGCTTGCGATTTCCTCACAAACTGCGCAATCCTGCTGCGGCATGAAAAAATCAAAAAAGAACGTCAAACGCGCCGGCGATGCCACCTTGGCCATCCACGCGGGCCAGGAAAAATTCCGGATCGGCGCGTCCGTGGGCGTGGAGATCGCGCGGACCGCGAATTTCACATTTGCAAACACGGAAGAAATGAAGCGCTGGGCGCAGGGGAAAAGCTCGGCTTATATTTACACGCGATACGGAAACCCCACGCTTACTATCGCCGAGAAGAAGCTCGCAGCGCTGGAAGGCGCGGAAGCAGCTGTGGTCACTGCGTCAGGCATGGCCGCCATTTCGAGCGCTCTTCTTTCTGTGCTGAAGGCCGGTGATGAAGTAATCGCCACGAGGCAGGTCTATGGCGGCACCTATCGGCTGATGCGCGATGTTTTTCCGCGAATGGCCATCGTGGTCCGGCACGTGGAGTCAGACCTCGCAGGAATCGAACGCTTGATAAGCCCGCGCACGAAGGCTCTTTATATCGAAACTCCAACGAATCCTACGCTGCGCCTAGTGGACCTGAAAAAAGCGATTGCCTTCGCGAAAGAGTGGGATTTGATCTCGCTGATCGACAACACCTTCGCCAGCCCGGTGCTCCAAAAGCCCATCGAGATGGGCTTCGATATCGTGCTGCACAGCGCAACAAAGTATCTCGCCGGCCACTCGGACGTCATCGCGGGCGCCGCGGCCGGCAGCCACGCCCGGATGGAGAAGGTTCGCGACATGATCATATATCTCGGGGGCTCGATGGATCCCGAGGCGGCTTTCCTGCTGATCCGCGGGATGAAAACTCTCGAACTGCGCGTGCTGCGACAATGCGCGACCGCCATGATCGTCGCGCGATATCTGGCCAAGCATCCAAAGGTCGCGCGCATCCACTATCCGGGCTTGCCGTCGCATCCGGACCATCAGTTAGCGAAGCGGCAAATGCGCGGCTTCGGTGCGATGCTGGCGTTCGATCTGAAAGGCGGCCTATCCGCAGCGCGCCGTTTCTGCGACCGCACGCGAATCTTCCTGCTGGCGGCGAGTCTGGGCGCGGCCGAGTCGCTCGTAGTCCTGCCAATTTATAGCTCTCACTACAATATGTCGCTCGCGGAATTGCGCGGCGCGGGAGTCGAGCCCGGTACTGTCCGTGTTTCCGTCGGCCTCGAGGATCCAGAAGACCTCCTTGAAGATTTGCGTCAAGCCCTGGCGTAACAACGCAGAATTCGTGCGGTGCCCCGCTTAGAGCGCTCTTCGGAAAAAGGTTGCTGTGATTGGCGGGCTACATCGGGTAACTGAATGGCTAAAAAACATCACTACAGCGTGACCATCAAATGGACAGGTAATACCGGGACTGGGACGTCCAGCTATCGAAGCTACGAGCGGCGGTACGAAATATCTGCCGGGACGGAGAAGCCACTGATACCAGGCTCTTCCGACCCCGCATTTCGAGGTGATGCGTCGCGTTGGAATCCCGAGGAATTGCTGGTCGCTTCATTATCCGCGTGCCACAAGCTTTGGTATCTTCATCTTTGCTCCGAAGCGGGAATTGCTGTCGCGTCTTACATCGACAATGCTGAAGGCGTGATGGAGGAGACCACGGATGGGTCGGGGCGCTTCGAGCGCGTCTTACTGCGTCCGCAGGTAAAGGTCATGCCTGGTTCCGATATCGCAAAGGCGCGCGCATTGCATCACGCCGCTCACGCGAAATGCTTCATAGCAAACTCCGTCAATTTTCCCGTTCAACTGGAGCCGGAAATAAGCTCTGTCTAACCCTGCTGGCAATCTAACTCCCATAGTTCCGTCATACCGGCTGCTCGATTGCGTATGTCCGGGTTGCTTCCTGCTCTGGCCATTCCAAAATGAGCGAGGCTGGGTGTACACTCTGGCGTTCCCTACGTTCCCCGGTACTCGATGTCCTGATTGTCAACGACTGGTACGGCATGTCCATTGACCCGGGCGTTGTTACTTCGTAAGCTTTTCTGGCGTCTTCACGGAGCGTTATACCCGGCTGGGTCTGCCGTGACACGAAGTCTGGGCCGGAAGCCTGTATCCAAGGAAGAGTCCCTTTTGGCGGCGCTTGGCAGGTTGATGGCGAGGTGGCCGAGGAGATGGTGAGCGGTATGCACAGGAAGGCTACAGTCTGGGCTCTGTTAGCCGCCGCGACGATTTTTCTCGCCGGTTGCGAAGAGACCGTGTCGTCCAAACAGGCCAAAGTGCACCCGCCGGCGGCAACGCCAGCTCCGGTCCCTGCCTTTGTCCGCGAGGCCCTACCCTTCCCGGAACATCCGGTTTACCTGGTATCGCTCCAGACTGATCCAAGGCCGGCGATAGACATCCTGGTGGCCAAGGTTCAGGCGAGCTTCGATGACGGGCAGAAGAAGTATAAGGCTGGTGACTTTGACAAGGCCCGCGTGGACTTCGATCGCGCTATGGATCTCGTCCTTCAAAGCGGATTTCAGCCTGATTCCGACCAGCGCCTTTCCGATTTGATCGATCAGCTCGGCGAAACGCTGCATTCCTACGAATTGAACGCTGAGCAAAATGCAGAAGAAGATGAAGAACCCGCGGGCCTTCCCGCTCCCATCGATGCGCTCTCGGACATGACGTTGCCGAAGGGCGATCCCCGCTTGGCAGCCAAGGTGGAGCAGGAATTGATCAGCGTGCCGCACGATCTTCCGCTCACAGTAAATGATTCGGTTCTGCAATACCTCAACTTCTTCACAACCACGAAGGGCCGGGCGGTCATGGAGCATGGCTTGGGGCGAGCAGGCCGATATAACGATATGATCCGGAGAGTATTGCGACAGGAAGGAGTGCCGCAGGACTTGATTTACCTGGCGCAGGCCGAATCGGCTTTCCAGCCGTCCGCCGTTTCAAGGGCGGGTGCGCGCGGGTTGTGGCAATTTATGCCCTTTCGCGGCGAAGAATACGATCTCGACCGAAACTACTGGGTTGACGAGCGCAGCGATCCGGAAAAAGCCACGCGCGCCGCGGCGCGTCACATGCGCGACTTATACGAAATGTTCGGCGACTGGTACTTGGTAATGGCGGCATACAATTCAGGACCGATGAATGTGGTGAAAGCCATCGAGCGAACCGGCTACGCTGATTTCTGGGATTTGCAGAGGCTCCACGCCCTTCCCAAGCAAACGCAGAATTACGTGCCCATCATCATCGCCATGGCTCTGGTAGCGAAGGACCCGGGGCTCTACGGAGTGCAGGTAGCTCCGGAGAAGCCGGCGCAAATTGACACGATCAAGCCCGGCCATCCCATCGATCTCCATCTCGTGGCGGATGCTTCCGGCGCTGACCTGGACGATTTACGGGCGCTGAATCCGGAACTGCTACGCGGCGTGACCCCCAACGACCCGAAATTTGAATTAAATGTGCCCGCGGGCACGGCCGAAAAATTCGAAGCCAATATCCAGCAGGTTCCCGAAGATAAATGGACGAGTTGGCGGCTGCATAGCGTGGAAGATGGAGAATCATTGTCCGACGTCGCGCGGCATTACCGGGTGACCTTGGCGGCGATCGAAAACGCCAACCATCTGGAGCCTCACGCGATCCTGCCGGCAGGTTTTCTGGTGAATGTGCCTACCGCGCCGCCGGTGATACATCTGGTGCACTATAAAGTGCAGCGCGGCGATTCGCTCGAGGGGATTGCGGGGCGCTTTGACGTGACTGTTTCGCAATTAAAGAAGTGGAATAATATTCGAGGAGCGAGCGTTCCGCGTGGCTCGCGATTGCGTATTTACGCCAGCGGTCCCCCCGACGACGCGGCGCCCCATGCCAAGCCGAAGTCGGCTCAGAGCGGCGGCGCGGCGGTGGAAAACGTGGCAAGTCAAAGCTCTGGAAAACCAGAGTCGGTCGAGCACCGCGTCAAGCGCGGAGAAACGCTCTACTCGATTGCGCGCGAGTACGGTACTACTGTGGCATCTTTGCGCCAATCAAACCCATTCCTCTCTGGCCGAAGTCTGGTTGCCGGGGATGTCCTCAAGGTTAACCGCTAACTCACTGGAGCCTTCCATTTTTGTATCTCTATTTTTTTGTTATAGTTGGGTAGCTGTGTAACAATTTGTTACATCGCCAATGCATTTGAATCTAAAGGCTATTTTTTGTTAATCATCTTTTCAAGCCCTTGCGGCTTGACAAAGTTCCGACTCTGCGTTTATAAGCGGCGAGGGACTAATAATCGGTCCGGTACCAGAGACTCAGGGAGGGTCGCATGTTTCAAGGCAAACTGCATGATGAGGAAGATGACGAGCTGCCCCGCTATGAAGAAGAGGAAGGCGAGGAAGGGGGCGAACAGCCCCACGAAGGCACGCTAGAAATTGAGGAGGTCGTTATCGAAGAAGACGACGAGGCTCCCGTGATCTCTTCTCCTCACAAGGCCGCACCGGCTGCGAAGGCCAAGCGACCGAAGAAGAAGGCTAAGGCTGCCCCAAAAAAGAAAGCGAAAGCAAAATCCAAAACCAAATCCAAGGCCAAAAAGGCTTCCAAGAAAAAGGGTAGCAAGCGTAAGAAGCGTTAGTTAGGTCCCCATAACAGCACCGAGATTGTCGCCGGACTGGAGCGGCCGTTCGTGCCGCTCCGCGAAGCTTCGCTTTTCGACCGCAGTTTCCCATTAAGGAATGAAGGTGCCCGTCTGGGTGTCTTCGAGAGGAGCCCTTCCTTACGAAATGGCGCGCTGCCATACATCCGGTTTCAATCCAGTACACAATCTATCCATTTCCTACTTTCGAAATGTTTTTCTTGCCGTGGACCTCTTCGGGCCGATAGCATACGCGCTTCATGCCCCTGGTGCTCGAGCAAGTTCGGAGAATGCGCGGCGGAGCACAGTCGCATCTGATGAGATGCGAATCCAAAGCCGCGCCGGGCGAAGAGTCCTATTACGTTGTGAAATTCCAGAATAATCCTCAGGGTACAAGGATTCTGGCGAACGAATTGCTTGGTACAAGACTGGCAGCACGGATGGGACTGCCGGTTCCGCCGGCAAGTGTAGTGGAGGTGCGCGAAGAACTGATCGCGCATACCGACGACTTGGTGATTGAAATGGGGCGCGGGCGCGCGCCCTGTAAGGCGGGCTTGCAGTTCGGGTCTCGCTATCCTGGATCACCGGCGGAAGTCGCGGTTTACGACTTTCTTCCTGACGATCGGCTTCGTGAGGTCGTGAATCTTACCGATTTTTGCGGCATGCTCGTCTTCGACAAGTGGACCTGCAACACGAACGGCCGCCAGGCTATCTTTCACCGCCCAAAGGATGAAACGCGTTACCGGGCTCAAATGATCGATCAAGGGTTCTGTTTCAATGCGGGTGAATGGAATTTCCCGGACGCTCCGCTCAGAGGACTTTACTCGCGTCATCGTGTTTATGAATCGGTGCGTGGCCTCGAATCGTTCGAGCCCTGGCTCGGACGAGTGGAATTGAAAATCACGGAGGCCGTGCTCGACGAAATTCAAAAGGAAATACCTGGTGAATGGTACGGCTTCGATTTCGAGGCGCTCGAAAAAATGCTCGAACATTTGTTGCGGCGGCGTAAGCTTGTCCGCGAACTGCTGATAGCGGCCTGGAAATCGTCGATGCAGCCCTTTCCGAACTGGAAATGATTTCTTGAATGAACGCTTTATGGAGTCAGCCATGCCCGAAGACCGAAAAACGCTGCGCTATCGAGTGTTGCGCTATGCACCGAACCTGATCCGCGACGAGTGGGTGAACATCGGCATCCTGCTGGAGGAGTTCCAGGAGCTTGAAGCGCTGGGAGGATCGCTTCGCGCCATCAAGGTCATCGAGGAGGACCGCGAATTCGCGCGTGTGCGCAAACTTCATCCCAGCGCCGATGTGGAATTGCTTCACGGGCTCGCTTCGGAATTCGAGACCCTGCGCTCCATGACCGGCGAAGATATGCGCAAATATTTTACGAGACTCGAAAGTACCCTCTCCAACACGCTGCAGCTCAGCCCTCAAAAGGCCGTTCTCGCGGAAGACTTCCATGTGGAGCTGGCCCGTCTTTACAATACCCACGTTGCACCTCCCGCCAGAACAGTCGGCGGAGGCATCGTGGAAAGTACTCGGGCATGGATTCGAAACAAGCTCAAAGATGTTTTTCAGCGGCATCGCATCTCGGCAAAACTCAAGCCGGCAGTCCGTATCGATGAATATACCCACTCGGGCGATCCGTTTAAATTTGACTACGGCTATAGGAATGGCGTCCGCGGGTACATTCAGTCCGTGGTTCTCAACCGCGATGCGGCGCAGGCCAAGGTTCTGGCTTACACCGTTGAAAGCATAAGAAAACGGGTGCCGTCGTGCGAGTTCACCGCGGTAACCGAAGCCGCTCCCGTGCCCGGAAATTTGCAGCAGCTTTTCATCAGCAAACTTTTCGAAGACCAGAACATCCGAATTGTTCCGATGAATCGCGTGGAGATGTTCGCCGAAGAATTAAGATTGAAGCTGCAATAACACGGGGAGTCTGCGGATCGATCCAGCTACCGCAAGACTAATCCTCTACTTTTCCCCACTCCGGCAGTTCGCGACGCCCAATCAAAGCTTCCGCGGCCCAGCGCCCCAGATAGGACGAAAGCGCGACGCCATGCCCAGCGAAAGCGCCAATCACAATCGCATTTTTCTTTTTTATGGCTCGAGGATGCCGGGTGAAAACAGGTTTCCAGGAATCGCGGAACATGATCGGGCCACCCCAGCGATGTGTGAAACGCACGGACGCCAGCGCTGGGTGCAAGCCACGCACACGCTCCTCAAGCGCCGCGAATATTCGCGAAGGCTCCGCCGTCGAGATATCCACGCCATCAAGATCATCCGAATCCGGCGATTGCACCAGGCCCGCGCCAAAAACGACGGAATTGTCTCTGAGCACGCGCCCCCAGAGATAAGGCAGGTCTGTGGTGTAAAAGGGTTTTCGTTGCGCCAGGCCGATTTTCTCAAGCTGCTCTTCGCCGACCGGCTCGGTGGCAACCGCGAGCGTCAATCTCGGATGACTACCGCGTTGCAAGCCGGATAAGCCAAGCGAAAGAGCATTCGTCGCGAAAATAATCTGACGAGCGGATATTTTTTTCCGGCCCGGCGCGCCCGCGGCCAGCTCGATTTCCGGAATGTCGTTCCATCGTATATTCGCTACCGAATGATTTTCAAGAATGTGCGCGCCCAGCCGATCGGCGGAGCGAGCTAGGCCACTGACGAGCTTTCCCGGATCGATGGTGCCGCCCGGAACTTCCTTCGTGACGCGCAAGGTACCCGAGTCATTCCAGGAAATCGAAGAATCGGCAAGTGCTTTATCGCGCCCGACTTCCCAGGCGCCATGCAGATGGCGATCGCACTCCACGCCAAGTTCGTCAAGAATTTCGCTGAATCCCGAAAGGACATCGCCCAATCCCGGCAAATCACCAGCCGCGGATTCGGCGAGCGCCATGCCTCCGGTGCGGCCGCTGGCCCCCGCGCCGACGGTCCAAGCTTCCAGCACTGCGACTGATTTGTCCGGCGCGATTTTGCGCAGCCACGCTGCAGCAGCGAGTCCCGTGAACCCTCCGCCGATCACGGCGAAGTCCAGAACGTTGGGCAGCGGCGCAGGTTTCGAAGTGGCAGTGAAATCAATCTGCCACGGCGGGCTGCCCCAGTTGTGAAGTTTGGGGGTTGCGCACATAGAGGAAAGAAGATAGCTCGTCGCCGGGAGTAAGAACGAAACGTGCGACCAGCACGCAGGCCCTTGTCTCGTGAATCCGAGGCTGTGCAACAGTTGTTTGCTTTTAGAGAATCTCTTCCGTCCAGTTCTCGAGCGTGTGCTTGATTTTGCCCATGAACTGGTGCGCCACGGCGCCATCCACGACGCGATGATCGTACGACAGCGTGAGATAGACCATCGAGCGGATGGCGATCGCGTCGTCAATTACCACCGGACGCTTCTCGATCGTGCCCAATCCGAGGATTGCGACGTTCGGCTGATTGATCACCGGCAAGCCAAACAGCCCACCAAAGACGCCGGGGTTCGTAATAGCAAACGTTCCCTCGGCAACTTCCTCGGGTTTGAGCTTCTTCGTGCGCGCGCGTTCGGCCAGATCGTTCATCGCGCGGGCCAGGCCGAGAAAGTTTTTCTCTTCTGCGTTTTTGATTACCGGAACGATCAGACCCCAATCCAGCGCGACCGCGACGCCGATATTACATTCCTTGTGCAGCACGATATTCGTTCCGTCCACCGACGAATTTACGGTCGGAAATGCGCGCAAGGCTTCCACCGCAGCGCGCACGAAAAACGGCATGAACGTCAGCTTTGTTCCGCTGGTCTCTTCGAACTTATTCTTCATCTTCGCGCGCAGTGCGGCGATGCCCGAGACGTTTACTTCGTCCACGGAATACACATGAGGAGAAACGCGCTTCGAGAGCACCATGTGTTCGGCGATGCGCTGCCGCATCACGGACATAGGCTGGACTTCATAGTGCCCGAAGTACATTTTTTCGCGCGGCACGGCATTCTCAAGCACCGCGGACGCGGAGGCGCCGCCGCTCGCCGGCGGCGGAGCCGAACTCCGCGACGGAGCCGACCCCGCTCGTGAGGGAGCAGCCGACGAAGCGCCGCCTTCCACCGCGGCCAGGATATCGCTCTTGCTGACGCGGCCGCCTGCGCCGCTGCCGGGAACTTGGCTTAGATCCACATCGTGCTCGCGTGCAATTCGCCGCACCAGCGGGGAGCTGCGCACTTTTTCACCGCTCGCCGTAACCGCGGGCTTCTGCGCGGCGACCTCTCTAGAAGGCGACGGCTTCGCTACTTCCGGTTTGGACGCTGGCGGCGCGCCGGCTGAAACGTTCGCTGGAGCACTGGATTTAGCGCCGGCTGCGGTCGCAGGCGGCGCATCGGATTTCGCACCGGCAGGCGCTCCAGATTGGGCCCCAGCGCCGTCGGTCTCAATAACGGCCACGACAGTCTGTATCGGCACTGTCTGCCCTTCGTTAACTTTAATTTCTTTCAGCACGCCGGCGGAAGGCGAGGGAATTTCCGCATCAACTTTATCCGTCGAGATCTCGAACAACGGCTCGTCGCGCTCGATCTTGTCCCCGGCTTTTTTCAACCATTTAGTAATGGTGCCTTCGAAAATGCTCTCCCCCATCTGGGGCATGATGACGTCAACAGCCATGGTATTCTCCTGTGATTTCCAAACTCAGACCGCGGCGAGACATTCTTCGTGCCACACGCCCGGCACTCCCTCAAGTGTGTATATCTCGTCTCCGCCGTGGAAAAATGACACCTCTTTCACCTTGGCCGTGCGGCCCGCGTATTCGAGCTGTTCCGGCTCCAGTTCATTGTGATATTGGCCGGCTTCCATGAAGCTTTCCAGGAACGCGCGGTCGGCGATGCGCACCTCATTGCCGACTTCAAACTCCGCCTTGTTTAAGCCCTTGGTTTTTCCCATGTCAGAGCGCTTGCCTCCTCAGTATTTTGCCAATTCGCGCGCGGCCGCGACAATCTTTTCTGTATTCGGCAGAAATCTCTCTTCCAGCGTAGGCGCATACGGCACGGGTGTATCGAGACCGGTCACCCGCGCGATGGGTCCGTCGAGATCTTCGAACGCTCCTTCGCACACGATGGCTGCGATTTCTCCCGCGATGCCTCCGGTGCGCGTGTCCTCATGGACGATCAGAAGCTTGTTCGTCTTTTTCACCGAAGTGAGGATGGTCTCACGATCCAGCGGGAGCAGCGTGCGCAAATCGATCACCTCCGCTTCGATGCCCTCTTTCGCCAATTGCTCCGCAGCTTCCATGGACGTGTGCGCCATCGCCGCGTAACTGATGATGGTCAGGTCCCTGCCTTCACGGCGAACGATGGCTTTCCCGATGGGAACCAGGTGATCGCCCTCGGGAACTTCTTCCTTGATTCGGCGGTATAAGAATTTGTGCTCGAAAAACAGCACCGGATTATTGTCGCGTATCGCGGACTTCAGCAAGCCTTTGGCGTCTGACGGCGTGGAAGGATAAATGATCTTGAGCCCCGGCGTGTGCACGAAATACATCTCCGGGTTCGCCGAATGAAACGGACCCCCGTGGACCCCGCCACCCGAAGGCCCGCGGATCACCATGGGCACCGGCGCACCCCAAAGATAGTGCGATTTCGCGACGAAGTTTGTTACCTGGTTGAAGCAGCACGCGATGAAATCGATGAACTGCATTTCCGCCACCGGCCGCAACCCCAGAAATCCCATTCCGCAAGCAGCACCCACAATCGCCGTCTCGCTGATCGGCGTCTCAATCACGCGCTCGCGGCCGAATTTCGCAAGCAGCCCTTCGGTGGCCTTGAACGCTCCGCCGTACACGCCGATGTCTTCGCCAATAGCCACTACGGCTGGATCGCGGTCCATCTCTTCGAACATGGCCTGCCGGATTCCCTCAATCATTGTAATGGGGGCCATGTCAGCGTCTTCCTCGCTTGTCGCGTGGATTCTGATGTCTGTCGCGAGGATTCTGAGTTTCGCGCACCGACTTATCCTTAGGCCCGCGGCCAAACGGTACGCGCGGAATATCCGGTGTTTCAGGCTCCGCAAGCCGCGGCCGTTGCTTTTGGGGAGGCTTGCCGCCCGATTTCACCACTGGCTTAGCAACCTTCGAACCGTTGCCGCCACCACTCACAACGGGAGCCGCGATTTGCCTCGTGACGGCTTCAACTTCGGCGTACGAGCCATAATCTTTCACTTGCCAGCCCGGATCGATACTGCATGCCGGCGGCGTGAGTTCCGCCTTCGGACGCTGCCATGTGGCTTCAATCTCGTGGCAACCGTCGCAGTACACACCTTCTTCAGCCAATTCCGGCGGCGGCATGGGCGATTCTTCCGCAAATTTCTGTTCCACGTCCAGCTCGCGCTCGATGCGCGCGTCTATTTCAGCTTTCGCCTTCGAGTCCCAGATTTTGTTCTCGGTTAGATATTTTTCGTAAAGCACAATAGGATCGCGCGCCTTCCAGTAGTCGAACATCTGCTTCGGAACGTACTCGGCGGGGTCGTGCTGCGCATGGCCTCTCATGCGCATCGTTTTCACTTCGATTAACGCAGGCCCGCGTCCTGCGCGGCACTCGTCCACCGCTTCCTTCGCCGCGTTGTACACCGCGATGACGTCGTTTCCATCCACAATCCAGCTTCGAATTCCGTAAGCCACCGCGCGGTCGGCAAGATTTTTCACCGGCACCTGGCGCGAGACCGGAGTGGAATAGGCCCACTGGTTATTCTCCACAATCAGCACGAACGGCGCGCGTTGCTGTGCAGCCAAATTCAGACCCTCATGGAACGCGCCCGTGGAACTGCCGCCGTCGCCGATCCAAGTGAGCGCGACGATATTCTGGCCCAGGTAGCGGCCGGCCATAGCCACCCCCGTCATCACCGGAATCAAATCACCGAGCATCGAAATGGGCGAAACAATGTGGCGCACTTTTAAATCGCCGAAATGGCTGGTGCCGTCTTTACCCTGTGTGGGCGAAGTGTATTTCGCCATGTGCTGGGTGAAGATGTCGCGGGGCGGGACGCCCTTTACCAGTAGCGCGCCGATATTTCGAATCATCGGCGCAATCCAGTCCTTTTTCTCCAGAGGATAACAACTCCCCACGGAAACAGCTTCCTGGCCTAGGCTCGAGTAAAGTCCCCCGACAATTTTGTTCTGCCGGAAAAGACGTACCATACGTTCTTCAAGCTGGCGGTTGAGCTGCATGAAGTAATACAGCTCGAGATATTGTTCTCGCGTCAGCGGATTGCTCATGCCTCGCTCCCTTTTGCTGCTCCCGCCGGCACATTCTCTCGCTCGCGCACATGCGCTCCGGCTGAAAACTCCTCGCCGGCCAAGGCTTGTTCAAGTTCGCTTGCTGAAACAGAAATCATCGTGCGTTCGAAAGCTTCCCCAAAATGCAAAATGAAGTTTCGTCTCACTTCTTCCGAGTCCAAATGCCTGCCCAGCGCCCGTTCCAGGGAAATTGCGCGCTTTCCCGCAATGCCGCATGGCACGATCAAATCAAAGTAACGCAGATCGGTCGAGACATTGTACGCGAACCCGTGTGAAGTAACCCAGCGGCTCAAATGCACTCCCAGCGCGCCAAGCTTTTCTTCTGTCGTGGAAGCGCCCGTATCAATCCAAACGCCGTGCTGGCCTTCCACGCGCTTGGCACCTAGGCCAAAATCCGCCGTCGCGCGAATCATTACTTCTTCGAGCTGGTTAACATACCAGCGAACGTCGCGCCGGTGCTTCGCCAAATCCAAAATCGGGTAACCCACGATTTGTCCGGGACCATGATAGGTGATATCGCCGCCCCGGTCCGTAGCGTGAAATTCAACATTCATCTGCGCCAGCAAATGATTCGATGCCAGCAGGTTTTCGGGCTGGCCATTGCGCCCCAGCGTAATCACATGCGGGTGCTCGCAGAGTAGCAGCACATCCGGAATTGCGTCTTCTTTTCGCGCCTGAACGAGCTTCCGCTGCAGATCGTACGCCAGCTCATAAGGGATAAGCCCAAGTCTTACTTCCCAGCAGATTTTCTCGTTTTGGTTCACGTTAGGTTTTTGGTCGAAACTAGATGTTAATCGCCATACCGCGGACGGAATTGAACGCATCACCCATCGCTTCCCATACTGTCGGATGCGCATGGATAGTCGCAGCCATATCGTCCAACGTGGCTTCCAGGCCGAGCGCCGCGACCGGCTCCGCGATGATTTCCGTCGCAAGCGGCCCAATCGCATGCACGCCAAGTATCTCGCCGTACTTTTCTTCCGCCACCACTTTGATGAACCCTTCGTGCTGGCCGAGAATTGTCGCTTTGCTATTCCCGATGAACGGGAATTTGCCGGTCTTCACCTGGAAGCCGGCATCGCGCGCCTGCTTCTCCGTTAGGCCTATAGAACCGATTTGAGGCTCACAGTACGTGGCATTCGGGCAACGTTTGCGGTCGAATGGCTGCACGTCTTTGCCGGCCATGCGGCCCACGGCGATGATTCCCTCCATCGAAGCGGCGTGCGCAAGCTGCGGTAGCCCCGCAACGATATCTCCGATAGCGTAGAGATGAGGCTCGTTCGTTTCAAGATACGCGTTCGTGATAATGAAACCGCGCTCGAGTTTCGCTTTCGTTTTTTCCAATCCGATATTTTCGGTGAGTGGACGCCGTCCCACGGCAATCAAGACTTTCTCCGCACTGATCGTCTGCGATTTCCCAGCCTTGTCTTTGTACGTGACGGTCGCGCCGGTGCCATTCTTCTTCACAGATTCCACTTTTGCTTCCAGCTCGATCCGCATTCCCTTTTTCGTCAGCGCCTTGTGCAACTCGGCCGAAATTTCTTCGTCCTCAAGCGGCACCACACGCGTGACTGCCTCCAGCAGCGTGACTTCCGAACCAAATGTGCGGAAAATCGACGCGAACTCGACGCCTACTGCTCCGCAGCCCACCACGATCATCGACTTCGGAATCTCTTGCAGACCCAAAATTTCGCGATTCGTCAGAACCGTTTTTCCATCGATTTCAACGCCGGGCAAAGAGCGCGCCTCCGAGCCCGTAGCGAGCAATATATTCGTGGTCTCGATTTCGGTTATCTTGCCGTCCTTTTCAACCGAAACTCGGCCCGGCCCGGCAATCTTTCCCCAGCCGGTAATTGTTTCAACTTTATGTTTTTTGAACAGGCTGGCAATCCCCAGTGCATGCTTCTTTACGATCTTGTCTTTGCGCGCCAGGATACTGGGCCACTTCACCTTCACATCCTTCACTTCAAATCCGAACTCTTCCGCGCGTTTGAAATGGTCGTAGATATCCGCATGATGCAAAAAGACTTTCGTAGGTATGCAGCCGACGTGCAGGCAGGTGCCTCCGAGAAATGGATCCTTCTCGACTACGGCTACCTTCAAGCCCCACTGTGCGGCACGAATCGCGGCGACATAGCCGCCCGGGCCACTCCCAATAATGACAACATCATATTTAGCCAAACCATTCCTCCCTGCGTTTCACAATCATGGCGAAGTCATTTAGATGCGTGGAAGGGTGTCTGCGATTGCGGCTCTTCCAGGCGCGCGGAACTAAAGATTTTAGCAGCCGCTCTCCGCTGCCGCAACCCTGGTTACCCGCAGACTCGGGTCGAAGCCGGCGCAGCCAGGACACGTTAGGCAGATGGGCTCTGGCCATTCACCTTCTGTTTCCGTCGAAGCATCTGTCCTTCTGATTTCAGTCGCCGGAATCCTTTTCCCGACACGCCGCATCTATGACTGGTCTATCTCTTCGCGAATCGGTTGATTTGACAATGAACAGAAGGTGTCGTTAAAATCGTTGGATTTTAGTGAGGCGGCAAACCTCGCTTAGGGACCTAACTATGGATAAGAAGCGGCTCGAATATTACAAAAAGAAATTAGTCACTCGGCGCGACGAACTCATGCGTGGAATTGCGCGCACCGAACAAGAAGGCCGCGAAGCCGATGAAGACCCAACCGTGGACCTCGCGGACAAGGCTGCAAACTCCTACACCAAAGAGTTTCTCTTCGGCCAGACGCATAACGACCGTTCGCTGCTTCAATTGGTGAATGACGCCTTGGCTCGCATGAAAGATGATAGCTTCGGCGAATGCATCGCCTGCCATCAGGAACTTCAGCAGAAGCGCCTGGAAGCCGTACCCTGGACCCGTTACTGTCTCCCCTGCCAGGAAAAAATGGAACAGGGCCTGCTGTAAGTTTTTTCGCTCGATTCTGGTTTTGCAACCCGGATTCGACGGTCTTCCCACATAAAATGAACGCCACAATTCGCTGCGTAGATTTGCGTACGTAACTTAATTTCTTCACTTGCCTGCGCAATCGGAGTAGCGTCCCTTCGTACCCTCTCGGTTAACAACGCTTCTGTGATCATTCGGAATGCGGTCGACGCCGTTGCCGCAGTGCTCTTCCCTGCGCCCTGCCGAATTTGCGCCCAAACGCTCATCACCGCGAGCCGCATCCCCATCTGCACGGATTGTCTGGCCTCCTTTCAACCTATCACCGACCCCATGTGCGATTGCTGCGGCCGCCCGTTCATTTCCAAGGTTGCCGCTGAGGCTATTCGGCCTCTCTGTCGTCTCTGCCGCCTGGACTCTTTTTCTTTCTCGCGCGCGCGAAGCTACGCGGTCTACAACGACGCGCTCCATAGCGCAATCTTGCTCCTAAAGTACGAAGAGGTCACACGGCTCGGTGATTGGTTCGCTACCAGACTGGCCGAAGTCGTCGCTCGGCAACCCGCCGAATTCCGGGCGGACGTTGTAGTCCCCGTTCCGCTGCATACCGACCGCTTTCGCGAACGCGGCTACAATCAAGCAGACCTCATCGCGCGGCCGTTGGCCCGCCGGCTGGGATTAAAGCGGGGATCCTATCTGCTAATGCGTACAAAACCGCGTCCAGCTCGCTTAGTCCTCTCCCGCAAAGAGCACTGGGACTCGGTACGTGGCGCGTACGCGACCCGTGAAGGCGTCCGAGTTGACAAATTGCGCGTTCTGCTGGTAGATGATGTATTGACGACTGGCGCGACCCTGGATGCGTGTTCGCGCGCTCTAAAGAAAGCGGGCGCTGCGGAGGTTCTTGGGTTAACCGTGGCTCGAGTCGTCACTGGTTTACCGCCCTCAAATCCGCAGCCGCGGCGGGAAGCGTACTAGACGGGGAAACCACCAGGGTGCGGCGAGCATCTCTGATAAGGAAGGGAATCTTCAAGCGCAGCGAAGGCGGACAAATGGATAACCGTCTCAAGAGCGTCTTACGCCCTCGGCCAAGGATCGGCCTGGGCGGCACCCCGTCCGATGCGCTCGCTTCCCGACTGCCACAATCCTCGGCGAGCCGCCCTTCTGTGATGCAAGCGCCCGTACTGGTGCTGAACGCAACTTTCGAACCCATCAATGTCACGGCCGTGCGACGCGCTCTGGTCCTGATGCTCAAAGGCGTAGCTCAGGCGGAAGAAACAAATCACACCGAAGTCCACACTACGCAGAAGGCGATTCAAGTGCCTTCGGTGATTCGGCTTCTGACCTACCGCCATATCCCGCAGCAAAGCCGCGCGCTTTCGCGAAAAAACATTTTGCTGCGCGATCGCAATACCTGCCAGTTTTGCGGTCACGCGCTGCCGGCTTCTGAGCTCACGCTCGACCATGTGATGCCCCGCTCGCGGGGTGGCCGTTCTTCCTGGGAAAATCTCGTAGCATGCTGCTACGGTTGCAATAATCGAAAAGGTGATCGCACGCCGGAAGAAGCCGGACTCAAACTTCAGCGCCGCCCGCGTCCTTTTACTCTCCACACTTCGCGCCAGTTGATGCGCCTTATCGGGCATCGCGACGAGAAATGGCGCAAGTACCTTTTCTACTAACTGGTTAGCGTTCCGCTAGAGATGCAACCTTTTTTCACTCCAAGCGTCTAAGTATTCAAATGCTTCTAGGACACACCCCGGGAAGTGGTTCTGGTTCAACCCAGGCCGCTTCCCTACTTTTTTAGTCTTCCGGAAATAACCTCTTAGGGTTTAGAACCAGACGAGATTTCATTGGCGGAAAACTACCTGTAATCCCTGGCGCCACTTTTCGTTTAGACCAACACGCGTGATTTGAATTTCCGGCGCAAAATATTTCAAGAGTGTCTCCGCCGAGGGATGAAAGCGCAGCCCCGGAGCAACCAGCCATATCAGCGGCGGTTTCGGATCAAGTTCGACGCCCACAAAATACCCCTTTAGTTGAAAATTGCCTTCGCGTTGGTGGCGCCGCACTCGTAACCAATAATCGACCGCCTGGATTGGCAATTGAATATCTTCCGATGCTTTCAATTCAATGACGACCAAACGGCCACGCAGCGTTACCCCGAGCAAGTCAATTACGCCTCGATCCCCCGCTGCAAGAGCAGGAACCTGCGAATAGAGGTGTCGCGGATCGAGTTGCGCGTCCAGCTTCGTTGGATCTTCAAGAATCAGCGTTTCCAGCCAGCGTTCCGGCGCACGTCGATACAGAGGATGATTCATCTCCTCAGCCTCGGATCTGCGGTGCAGTTCCAGATCACGCAGCAGTCTTGTGAGCGCGGGTTCAGTTCCACGGGACAAATGTTGCTGCACGTCTCCTAGTCCAAACAAGACACCCTGCTCGGTCCAACGAGCGAATTCCAGCCCGCGGAAACAGACTGCAGTTTCGTCCGTTCCCGCGGCGACGCGCGTCTCGATTGGCAACGCAGTATTTGCCGAGAGGGAGCGAATGCGCGTAACGCTCTCTCGCGCCGCACCAAGGGCCATTTCAATCTCGCGTCGCGGAATGAGCCGGCTCTCCACATTTCCGGCATCCTCAGGGTCAACCTTTTGCATCGGTCCATCAGGTTTGCGCCACTCGTAAATCTCCGTCCGCGCCGCGGGAGAAAGCGCCAACAAACGCTCGCGAAGCGGACGGCTGGTGCCTTCCGGCACGAACAACCGCAAGCCCCCAACTGCGCGACGATCTGCGTGCGAGCGCGTCCAATCGAGCCACAAAATTCCGAATGCGAGAATCCCCTCGATAACTGCAGCGCTTTCATTTGGAGAAACCGCTAGAAATGCCCAACCCTGGGAACCTTCATGCATACGCCCGCGGACATATAATTCAGAAAAAGTATGCTCGAGGTCTCTTGCAGCGCTGAGCGATTCAACTGTGGCGTCGGGAAAACTTTCGGAGAGGATGCGCCGAAGGCGCGAGCGGAATTGCTCTCGAGTGATTCGTCCGGCAGAGCGTGGCGAATCAGCCCGTAAAAACTCAAGCCGCCCTGGTTTGGCATTCCCGAACCGCTGCACTTCCAGAAGGATGCGATTCTCGTTGCGCTCTTTCACCCGCAGCACGCGGCGCGTCAGATTCCGCTGATCCGACCACAAGTGAACCAGTGCCGCCTTGCCTTCGCGCCGCACCTCGTAGTGCAACGCCGCGAATTCGTCGAGCCATTCGCCGTCCTCGCGAACTTCCACGCTCACCGACGCTGCCATCTCTCCCAAAGCGCGGTCGAGCTCGGCCCAGTCATCCGCGAAGGCGTTCGAGGACATCACCACTTCTCTTAGGTGCGAAGATCCAAATCTAAAACCGCGCGCTTATTCCAAAATCAGGCCGGTAACACGAATCAAAGGATTTTGCTTGTCCCATTGCGCGGGAAGATGCTCCATCTGGATCTGAAAGTCACGATGCTGTCCGGCATCCAGTGTGGCGCCGCCCCGGTCCACTAGTTGATTCGTATCGCGCAGAATTACTTGATGGAAAGGGTCATGGAATTCCACGGTCACTTCCATCGCGCGTACTTTCCGCGGCCCGTCGTTGAACATTGTTCCTGCCACGTACGTAAAATCCTGATTCAAAAAATTTGCGGCATGCGCCAGCCGAATGTCCAGAAAATGAACGTTCTGCGCATACGCTTGTTCGCCGGCGCCGAATGGAAGTTTTATAACCGTCGCGGAATCGTGAGACCGCATCACCCGCGTCAAAACAAGAAAGCCGCCGAAGAGCAGAAGCACAATTACCGCTCCAGCCGCAAAAGCGATTGGAAACTGGCTCCTTTCCTTGCTGTAGGGGCTTTCTCCGGGCTCCATCGGTTTCTTGCTGCCTTAGCGGCCGAATGCAAGCCTTCGTACCAGCGGATCTGGTAGCCCAGCCGCTGTCATGCGTGCTTGCACCGCTTCTATGTCGTAGGGAACGCGCCAGAACTCAACAGTATTGTTGGCTATATCCGCAATCGCGAATGCAGCGCGTGCGTCACCGTCGCGCGGTTGCCCCACAGAACCGGGGTTCAGCAGGTAGGTTGTGCCCGGCTCAATGACCAGAGTTGAAGACAAAGACTCTGCCACTGGCTTGAAGTGCAGCACCCCCACCTTATTGTCACGCAGGGTGAATCCTCCCTGCAGATGTGTGTGCCCGAAAAAAGTAATCGGCGAAGGAGCGTCCAGCAAGCCTTCCAGAGCCTGCGCCGGCGCGAAAACATATTCATCCTCGTCGCGAAATGCTCCGTGAACCAGTGAAAATCCTTCCACCGTTGCCGGGCCGGTAGGCAGTTCCTCAAGCCACTTTTGATTCTCAGGCCGCAACTGGTCCCTAGTCCAAAGCGCGACGTTCCGCGCTACAGGATTGAAGTCATCCGCGTTCGCAATGCCGCTGCCCGCCTTGTCGTGATTGCCGCGAATCGCAAGTGCGCCGAGTTTACGGATGGAGTCGATCACTTCGTTCGGGTCCGGGCCGTACCCCACAACATCACCCAGACACAGAACCTTGTCCCAGCGGCCTTTCGCAGCCTCTAGGGCAGCGTCCAGCGCCGTTACATTGGCATGGATGTCACTTAGGATTAAATACCGCATTCACCCGCTCCCATCGGCAGGAAGCGGATTATAGACGAACCCGGCCCGCGTTGCACGAAACTCAATAGGGAAAAAGGGCTTCGCCGGGTCTTCCGGAAACACGCCAGTTCACCGAATCAACATGCAGTCACCGTAACTGTAGAAGCGATACCCCGCTCTTACCGCATGCCCATACGCCCGCAAAATGTTCTCGCGTCCCACCAGAGTTGCCACCAGCGCCAACAAGCTTGACCGCGGTAGGTGAAAATTTGTCAGTAGCTGATCCACAATGCGAATCGGCTTCCCCGGGTAGATAAAAATACCGGCCTCCGCAGTCCCGGGCGTAATAAGCCCTCCTCGCCCTGAAGATTTCTCAGCCGTATCTTCGAGTGCACGAACCACCGTCGTGCCGATAGCCAGTACGGGACGGCCTTTGCTCTTCGCACTGGCAATAGCTTGCGCGGCGCCTTCGGATATCTCGTAGGTTTCTTCGTGAATCTTATGATCCTCAAGCCGCTCCGTTCGCACCGGCTCAAACGTTCCTAGCCCGACATCCAGTGTTATCTCCGCAATCTCGACGCCGCGCGCTCGCACACGGTTCAGAATTTCAGGCGTGAAGTGAAGCCCTGCAGTCGGCGCGGCCACCGCGCTTCCCTGTCGCGCATAAACCGTCTGGTACCGCTCCCGATCCAGTGGTTCATCCGCGCGCTTGATGTATGGCGGCAGCGGGATGTGGCCGAGTCGGGCAAGCGCTTCATGAAAACCCGTTCTCGAAGTGAATCGCATAAGCCGCAAGCCATACCCGCCCCGGCCTTCCACCTGCCCTTCCAACTCGCCGTCGCCGAAAATGATGCGCTCTCCGACCGGGATCTTTCTTCCCGGCCGTACAAGCGTCTCCCAAAGGTCCGGTTCGAGTTCGCGCACTAGCAGGACTTCAATCGAAGTGGTCAGATGCTCATCGCGGGCAGCACTGTCCCGTCCCGGCTTCTCGGAACGAATACCCACACGCCGTCCAAAAAGCCGGGCCGGCAGCACTCTTGCATTATTGAGAACGATGAGTTCATCGCCGCGCAACATTTCCGGGAAGTCATGAAAACGGCTGTCCTGCAGTGTGTCCGACGCCCTGTCAATCACGAGCATTCGCGACGCGTCGCGCTCCTCCAGAGGATGCTGCGCAATTAATTCCGGCGGTAATTCAAAGTCAAATTCACTCAGTTCCATCGGCGTCGCGATCCCTGCGCTCCCTTTCTAAGTATGCTGTACCATCATAGCGATTATCTGGCGCGTTCAGCGCCCAAGGCGGAAATGGTGGCGGAGGCATCCGTTGTTATCACTTCCCGAGGTTCCGAGCGCCTGCGCGCCGGCCATCCCTGGGTTTATCGCAGCGATGTCCGCAGCGCGCTCGCTGAAGCCGGCTCCATCGTCCGCCTAACGGACGAACGCGGCCGCTACCAAGGTCGCGCATTTTACAGCGATAAATCTCAGATTGCCGTCCGGCTGCTTACCCGTGAAGATGTCCCGGTCGACCGCGCGTTCCTCACTGAGCGCATCCGCCGCGCCGCAGCCTATCGTAAAATTATCGTCGAGAATACCGAAACATATCGCCTTATTTACGGCGAAGCGGACCTATTGCCTTCTCTGATTGTGGATTGCTACGGCGATTACTTCGTGGTCCAAACGCTGAGCCAGTCCACCGAGCGGATCAAAAACCTCACTTGCGAAATCCTCGTCGAATTGTTCTCCCCCAAGGGCATCCTTGAGCGCAACGACCCTAAAGTGCGCCTTCTTGAGGGCCTCGAACAACGCGTCAGTGTTCTCTATGGCGAAATCCCCGATGAAATCGTGGCAAAAGAAAACGGTATCGCTTTTGTCTACGATCTCCGCAACGGTCAAAAGACCGGATCTTTTCTCGATCAGCGCGAAAATCACTGGGCTGCTCGGCGATACGCTTCCGGCGAAGTTCTCGATTGCTTCAGCTATCAAGGTGGATTTTCTCTCACCATCGCTGGCCATTGCGACCACGTCGAAGGCGTCGATATGGCTCCGGCAGCCTTGGAGGCCGCACGCCGCAATCAGAAGTTGAACTCCATTTCAAACGTCACTTTTCGCGAGGCAAATACCTTCGATTTGCTTAAGGAATATGACGAGGTGGGCCGGCGCTTCGATATGGTTGTGCTCGATCCGCCCGCTTTCGCTAAGAACCGCGATAGCATCCCGGCCGCGCAACGCGGATATAAGGAAATCAATCTCCGGGCGATGAAGATCCTCAAGCCGGGCGGGTATCTGGTCACTTGCTCCTGCTCTTACCACATCTCCGAGGCTACATTTCTCCAGCTTCTCGCCGAGGCTGCGAATGATGCTCGCAGAGTCATCGCAGTAGCAGAACGCCGCACCCAATCCCAAGATCATCCAATTTTGCTAACTATGCCGGAGACGCATTATCTTAAGTGCTTAATTTTGCGCGTCTTATGATGTTTAGCCCAACAGCATGCCCCTCATAAATGCGATATGTACTTGACAATGATACGCGCATATTTTATTATGCTGCTTCACTAATCTATGCGCTGCCGCCGTCTGGAGCCAAGCGCTCGCTCTTGAACGGAACCCAATAAGAACGAGTGCTGTGATATCTTCGGCCCAGTATCTGTCTCAGTTGGAAAGTGAGAAAATCCGCTTATGCCGCGACTCGACAAACTAACCATCAAAGCCCAGGAAGCATTACAAGCAGCGCAAGAAATGGGCGCGCGCTCCGGCCAGCAGCAGATTGAGCCTTTGCATTTGCTATGGGCTCTAATTGCGCAAGCTGAAGGCGTCGTGTCTCCTTTGCTCGAAAAGCTTGGCGTATCGCCAACCAAGCTCTCAAGCGATGTCGAGGCTCAGATCGCGCGTCTGCCTAAGGTTTCAGACCTGTCGCAGCAATATTTGAGTCCGGCGACCAACAAAGTTCTCGAGCGCGCTTTCGACGAAGCTCAGCGCCTCAAAGACGAATACGTCTCCACCGAACACATTCTGCTCGCCATCGCCGCAGATTCTCGCGATCCCGCCGGCCAAGTGCTGGCACGTCAAGGCGTGACACATGACTCGATCCTCCAGGCGATGGCCACAATCCGCGGCAGCCACCGCGTCACCTCCCAAAATCCCGAATCAACTTACCGAGCGCTCGAGCAGTATGCTCGCGATCTCACCGACCTTGCCCGGCGAGGCAAGCTGGATCCGGTTATCGGCCGCGACGAAGAGATTCGTCGCGTAATGCAGATTCTTGCGCGCCGCACAAAAAACAATCCCGTCCTGATCGGCGAGCCCGGTGTCGGCAAAACCGCCATCGTCGAAGGTCTGGCGCAACGAATCATCTCCGGCGACGTTCCCGAAGTCCTGAAGCCGAAGCGCATCGTATCGCTTGACCTCTCGGCGCTGATCGCTGGTGCGAAATATCGTGGCGAGTTCGAAGACCGCTTGAAAGCCGTCCTTAAGGAAGTCACTGAATCCGAAGGCCAAATTATCCTCTTCATCGATGAGCTGCACACACTCGTCGGCGCAGGCGCTGCCGAAGGCTCCATGGACGCTTCCAACATGCTCAAGCCCGCCCTCGCGCGCGGAGAGTTGCGCGCGATCGGTGCTACCACGCTCAACGAATATCGCAAGTACATCGAAAAAGATCCCGCGCTTGAGCGGCGCTTTCAGCCGGTATATGTCGGTGAACCGTCTGTGGAAGACACCATCGCCATTTTGCGCGGTCTTAAAGAGCGCTACGAAGTTCACCACGGCGTGCGCATCAAGGATGCCGCCATCGTAGCCGCTGCCATGCTCTCCCAGCGCTACATCACGGACCGCTTCCTTCCCGATAAAGCCATCGACCTTGTTGACGAAGCCGCCGCCGGACTTCGCATGGAAATCGATTCGCTCCCCACAGAAATTGACGAAATTGAACGCCGCATCATGCAGCTTGAAATCGAGCGGCAAGCTTTGCGCAAGGAATCCGACGCGCACTCGCGCGATCGCCTGAAACAAATTGATAAGGAACTCGGCGGATTGCGCGAACAGTCCAATGGCCTGAAGGCGCATTGGCAAACGGAAAAAGACGCCATCGGCCGCATCCGCAAACAAAAAGGCGAAATCGAGCAACTAAAGGCAGACGAACAGCGCTACGAACGTACCGGCGATCTTTCAAAAGTTGCGGAGATTCGCTATGGCAAACTCTCCGCCGCGGAAAAAGAACTGAAGGCCGCACAGGACCGCCTGGCCGATTTGCAGAAAGATCATCCGATGTTGAAGGAAGAAGTTGGCGAAGAAGAAATCGCAAAAATCGTGAGCAAGTGGACCGGAATTCCAGTCGGCCGTCTCCTTGAGGGCGAAGTTCAGAAACTCGTCCACATGGAAGACCGCCTGCGCGATCGTGTGGTCGGGCAGGACGCAGCGCTGGCCAGCGTGGCGAACGCTATCCGCCGCAGCCGCTCAGGATTGAGCGATCCAAACCGTCCCATCGGCTCATTCCTGTTCCTGGGTCCGACCGGCGTTGGCAAGACCGAGCTCGCGCGCGCTCTTGCTGAATTTTTATTTGACGACGAGAAAGCTATCATCCGTCTCGATATGTCCGAATACATGGAGAAACATTCTGTCGCGCGAATGATTGGCGCGCCTCCGGGCTACGTAGGCTATGAAGAAGGCGGACAACTCACGGAACAGGTTCGCCGCCGTCCGTATTCTGTGATTCTGCTGGACGAAATCGAAAAAGCGCATCCCGATGTTTTCAACGTTCTGCTTCAGATTCTTGACGACGGCCGCCTGACAGATGGCAAAGGCCGCGCGGTAGATTTTCGCAACACCGTAATCATCATGACTTCCAACGTCGGCTCTTCGGCAATTTTCGAACTCGCCGAGAAAGATCCAAAGAAGGCGCGCGAACAGGCTATGGCCGCTCTGCGGGAACTTTTCCGTCCGGAGTTCCTGAACCGAATTGACGACATCGTGATGTTCCGCCCGCTGGGCAAAGATCAGATCGAGCGCATCGTCGAAATGCAAATGCGCAATTTGACCAAACGCCTCGCCGAGCGCCAGTTGACCATTCAGCTGACTCCGGCGGCTAAGGCCTTGCTCTTCCGCGAAGGCTACGACCCGGCCTACGGCGCGCGTCCCATGAAACGCGCTATACAGCGTCTGATTCAGGATCCTCTGGCGCTGAAACTCCTGGATGGTGAAATTCATCCCGGTGACCAGGTGCTTGTTGACGCGGATTCCAAGACTGGCGAAATGAAGATCACGCGTGGTGTTATGAAAGCAGGCGCTGCCTGAACTGAAGTGCGGCGCAAAGGCTGAATTCCATGAAAACTCTAAAAACCACCTTCCTCCTCACGGCCTTAACCCTACTTCTGCTTTTTATAGGCGCATCCTTCGGTGGCGAGCGCGGCATCACGATAGCTCTCGTCGTCGCTGTCCTCATGAACGGCACCGCCTATTTCTTTTCCGATAAAATCGCGCTCGCGTCCAGCGGCGCGAAGCCGATCAGCAGAGAAGAGGCGCCGCGTCTATACGCCGTCATGGCGCGCCTCGCCGCGAAAGCGAATTTGCCCATGCCAAAGTTGTATCTGATTCCGCAGCCGGCCCCCAACGCATTCGCTACCGGCCGCAACCCAAGTCACGCTTCGGTTGCCGTCACCCAGGGCCTGCTCGAACTCATGAATGACGACGAACTGGAAGGCGTCATCGCTCACGAACTATCGCACGTCCGCAATTACGACATCCTCACCTCTTCCATTGCCGCCACACTTGCCGGCGCGATTATGTGGATTGGCCACATGGGCCGCTGGGGACTAATCTTGGGCGGATGGGGCGGACGCGACAGCAATCGCGAAGGCGGAGGGCTCACTGCGCTCTTGATGCTGATTCTCGCGCCCGTCGCCGCTCTATTGCTCCAACTCGGAATCTCTCGCCAACGCGAATATCAGGCCGACGCTTCCGGGGTGAAGATGATCGGGCAACAGTACGGCCTAATCAGCGCCCTCGAAAAGCTAGGCGCTTACAATCAGAGAATCCCGTCGAACATTCCGCCATCCACCGCAGCGCTCTGTATCGTCGCGCCGCTCGCGCCCAGGCAATTCCTTTCGGGGCTTTTCAGCACGCACCCGCCGCTTGCGGACCGCATCGCCGAGTTGCGGAACATGACCATCACCCGCTAGGCGATCGCGCTGCGCTGTAATATCAGGAGAAAACGAATAGAAAGTATTCGCGTAGTGCCACGAATTCTCCACCACGCAGAAATATTTAAAATGACGTAAAAATTGCAGGTACTAGCGTCGCCCGACGCTCTCAGGTCTTGCTCTAAAGCAAGTCAAGCCTATATAAATCAGTCGCTTAGACCGCTCGCTGGCCGCGTGCCACTTTGGTTCTGCGCTTGCTCCTACCGAGCCTGCACGTGATTCACACAGGAGAAAGCAATGAGCGAGCAAAGGCAGGATTTCATTACAGAGGACGCCTCCGCACCCCGCTGGGTCGGCATCGTGGTCGTCGCTCTGGCCGTCGTATCTCTGGTGGCGCTAGGCGCGGGCTGGACCGCCTCCACGCGCTCGAAAGACCTCGAGCAAAATTTAGCCGCCCAGAGCGAACAGTTTAAGAAAAACGAAGAGGTTCTCGATCAGCGTTTGGCCAAGGCTGAGGACACCAACGCGCAGCTTCAGGGCGAGCTCAGCGTCGTGACCGACAAAATGAAATTGACCGAAGGCGAACTTGGCAAGGCCCGCCTCCAGGCCAAGAAGATCAAGGAAGAAGACGCGAAAGAGTTGTCGGATCTGCAAAATCAGACCAGCGCCCAATTGGCCACCAAGGCCAGCGTGGACGATGTCAACAAGCTCGGCACGGACGTCAATGGCGTGCGATCTGATCTCGACAACGAAAAGAACAGCCTTCAAATGACTCGCGGCGAATTCGGCACCCTGATCGCGAAAAACCACGACGAAGTGGAAGAACTACGCCGTCTCGGTGAACGCGATTATTACGAGTTCAGCATCGAAAAGAAAAACGATCGCGAGAAAGTCGGCAATTTGATGGTTGAACTCCACGGGACCAATATCAAGAAGAGCCAGTACACCGTGACCATCTTTGTCGACGACCAACGCCACGAAAAGAAGGGCCTCTCGGCTAACGAGCCGCTCTATTTCTTCGAAAATGGCGCGCGCGCTCCGCTTGAGTTTGTCGTGAACCAGGTTGGCAAAGACAAGATCACTGGATACTTGAGCGTTCCGAAAGTTTCACAGGCACACGCGCAGGCAGTTTCCGGCGGTAACTAAGGCAGCGAAACTCGCGCACGAGCGGGAGCGAGCGGTACGACAAAAGGGGGCGTCCTGGGACGCCCCCTTTTTTATTCCGATTTCTTCAGAGCGCGCTGTTTGCGCGTCAGGAACTTTTTAGCAAGCGCTGAAAGCTGGTCGTGCTTCAGTTTTCCTTGTTCGTACAGTTGAACCTTCTTCTTTGCGACTTTCCGGCGGCGACGTTCCCGCTTCTGTGCTACATACCGCTTTTCATTTGCCATTCAATACCCTCCGGGAAATAGGCGACATCTGATTGTAGCGGAGAAGGAAAATGATGCAAGGTTCGCCTGTGTCTTTGCCGCGGAGTTCGAGTACGATTCTTAGGCTATGCCTGTCACCGCTATTTATGCGAGCCGCATCCTCACTCCGCAGGAGGAGCTCCTCGACGCCGTTATTCTCGTTGAAGGCGGCCGCATCACCGCAATCGGTCATCGCGACGAAGTGAAAATCCCAGAAGGCGCCGTGGATTACGTCGCTTCCGGCATGACCGTCGTTCCCGGCTTTGTTGACGTGCATATCCACGGCGCTGGCGGCCATGATGTAATGGAAGCGACTCCGTCCGCGCTCGATTGCATCACCTCCACCGTTGCGCGCCATGGCACCACGTCGATCCTCGCGACAACCGTTACCGCTCCGGTCGACGAAACGTGCAAGAGCCTTGAGGGAATCGCCCAATACATCCGTTCCCACGAGCACCAGGAAAATACCGGCCTGGCCGCGGAAATCTTGGGCATCCACCTGGAAGGCCCGTTTATTTCAAAAACTCGCCGGGGAGTCCATCCATCCGATAGCATCACGCGGCCGTCCATAGAAATCCTGGATAAATTTCGCGCCGCCTCGGACGGCTTGATCCGTATCCTCACCGTTGCTCCCGAAATCCCCGGTGCCCTGGATCTGATCCGCGCCGCAGTTACAAATGGGATCGTGGCCGCTATCGGCCACACCGACGCGGATTACGAACAGGCTCGCGCCGCTATCCAAGCCGGAGCGCGCCATGCCGTGCATTTCTACAACGCCATGCGCCCGTTCTCGCACCGCGATCCAGGCGTGATTGGCGCTGTCCTTACCGAGCCCGATGTCACCGCTGAAATCATCGCCGACGGCATTCACGTCGCCGGCCCTGCTATCCAGGTTCTGCTGGGCACAAAAGGTTTCGACACCGTACTCCTCGCAAGTGATGGAACGGCGGCCACCGGAATGCCCGACGGAAATTTTCGTCTCGGAAATTTCGAAGTAACCGTGAAGGACGGCGTTTGCCGGAACTCGGAAGGAAAACTCGCCGGCAGCACTCTGACTCTCGATCGCGCGCTGCGATACATTGTGTCTCTCGGCGTGCCTCTCATCGACGCGCTGCGAATGGCCACAATTCTGCCCGCTCGTCGCCTCGGCCTTGCGGGAAAAAAAGGAATCATCGCCATAGGCGCCGACGCGGACTTGGTCGTTCTCACACCGGATTTGCGCGTCGCAGGTGTAATGACGCGCGGCGCAGGCCTGGCTTAATCTGCTACTTGTTCAGCGGAATCTTCAGTTCTTCAGCAAGTAAGTAGGGGTCGAACGGGCTGCATGCGAAAAAGCGCCCATCGACTTCCAACGTGGGAACTTTGCGCTTGCCATTGTTCGCGCGCAGCACGATCTCTTCCGCGTCAGGCGACTCATCAATATTTACCTCGCGAAAAGGTATCTTTCGCTCGCGAAGGAACTGTTTCGCGCGCCTGCAATCGCAGCACCAGCATGTCGAATACACAGTGATTTCAGCCATTCAGGTCCTTCTGTATGCTACCTATATTTGATGCTGGCAGGAACAAGCGGATGCCGACTTGTGCTAACCCATTACTCCCACAGCAGTTAGTGCGTGGAACGGCGTGAATCCTGCGGCGACCCCGAACCGCCGCCTTTCGAAGCTGTCTGCAGCCGCGCTGTAGCCCGTTCAACTTTTGCCTCGGCTTCACTCGATTCGGCTTCCTGCGTCCCGGGCTTTGCCGCTTCTGCTTGTGCCCGTTCAAGCGCGGCCCGAGACCTCGCCACGTCAATTTCCTCGGCGCGTTCGGAAAGTTCGGCCAACACGATTACGCGGTCGGGCAAAACTTCAGCGAATCCATTCATCACCGTCAGGTAACGCGTCTCCGCGCCTTTGTGATACGTCAGCGTGCCCACACCTAGCAACGTAATCAACGGGGCGTGCCCCGGCAGAACGCCCAGGTAGCCGTCTTTTGCCGGCATTTCCAGCGATTGCACGTTCTCGCTCAGGACGTGCCGCTCGGGCGTCACCACTTGCAGTTCGATGGCTTCAGGTAGCATTTACGCTCAGGCTCGCGCGGCCGAAAGACTACGCCGTCGCCGCCATTTTCTCCGCTTTTTCCCGCACTTCTTCGATTGTGCCCACCATGTAAAACGCTTGCTCCGGCAAATCGTCGTGTTTTCCCTCGACGATTTCCTTGAATCCGCGCACGGTGTCTTCCACCTTCACGTACTTGCCTTCGAGCCCCGTGAATTGCGCTGCCACGTTCATGGGCTGCGAAAGGAATCTTTCGATCTTGCGGGCGCGAGTCACCGTCTGCTTGTCGTCATCGGAAAGCTCTTCGATTCCGAGAATCGCGATGATGTCCTGCAATTCCTTGTAGCGCTGGAGCACTGATTTCACCGCTCGCGCCACATTGTAGTGATCCTGCCCCACGATACGCGGATCCAAAATTCGCGAGAAACTCGCCAGCGGATCGACGGCCGGATAAATACCGCGTTCCACAATCTGCCGGCTCAAGTTCGTCGTCGCGTCCAAGTGCGCGAATGTCGCCGCCGGCGCCGGGTCGGTGTAATCGTCGGCCGGCACGTAAATCGCCTGCACCGACGTGATCGATCCTGTCTTGGTAGAAGTAATGCGCTCCTGCAACTCGCCGATTTCCGTGTTCAGGTTCGGCTGGTATCCCACCGCAGAAGGCATGCGGCCCAGCAGCGCGGAAACTTCCGATCCCGCCTGCACGAATCGGAAAATGTTGTCGATGAAAAGCAGTACATCCAGATGCTCTTCGTCGCGGAAATATTCAGCCACCGTCAAACCGGTCAATCCCACGCGAAGACGCGCGCCGGGCGGTTCCGTCATCTGTCCGAAAATGAGCGCGCAACGCGACTTCTCCGAGTTTCCCGCCACCACCACGCCCGATTCCTGCATTTCGAGCCACAAGTCGTTGCCTTCGCGCGTGCGCTCGCCTACTCCCGCAAACACCGAAACGCCGCCGTGCTTCATGGCTACGTTGTGAATCAATTCCTGAATCAGCACGGTCTTGCCCACGCCCGCGCCACCGAACAATCCAATCTTGCCGCCTTTCAAGTAAGGCTCGATCAGGTCCACAACTTTGATGCCCGTCTCAAACATCTCAAGCGTAGTGGACTGATCCTCCAGCGACGGTGCCGGCCGGTGAATCGGATACCGCTTGTCGGTTTTCACCGGACCGAGGTTGTCCACCGGCTCGCCCAACACGTTCAGCACGCGTCCCAACGTCGCGCGTCCCACTGGCACGGAAATCGGCTCGCCCAGGTTCTCCGCCTTCATTCCGCGCACCAGCCCTTCCGTGGGCTTCATCGCCACGCAACGGACTCTCCCTTCCCCGAGTTGCTGCGCAACTTCCGCCACGATGTCCAGCGGCTCGGGAACGTTGAATCCTTCGCTCGTGATGCGCACCGCATTGTGAATAAACGGTAGGTGATGTTCTTGAAACAAAATGTCCACCACCGGGCCAATCACCTCGACCACGTGCCCAATCTTCTCTTGATCTTTGTTTTCCGCCATTTCTCTTTCTCCCTGAGTCTCGTTGGAACGATATGCTTACGACATCGCGGAAGCTGCGCCGCTAACGATCTCGATAATTTCCTTCGTAATCGCGGCCTGCCGGATCTTGTTCATCTGCAATGTCAATTTATCGATCAGTTCCGACGCGTTTCGCGTCGCAGCATCCATCGCCGTCATGCGCGCGGCGTGCTCCGCAGCAGCCGACTCCAGCAAAATTCGATAAATTTCAGTTTCTAGATAACGCGGCACCAAAGCCCGGAAAATCTCTTCTACCGGTTGCTCGTATATGTAATCCACCAGCAATTCGCCGCCCCGTGGCGCTTGTTCCATGGGCAGCGAGCTTCCCGGCCCGGCGTGGCTGGCAAGCGACTTTTCCCCGTCTTTCTCTCCCGCGCTCACGACCTCCGGATCGACTGGCAGCAATTTCTGCGCTTGCAGGTTCTGCACCATCACATTCTTGAACTCGTTGTAAATCGCGTACACCGCATCCACTTCGCCGCTGATGTAAAGCTCGGCTATACGCGCCGCGATTTCCTTGGCTTTCGAAAATTCCACCTTGGCGGACACATCCAGATACTCGCCCGAGAACTTCAGCCCGCGCTTCCGAAAAGTGTCCCGCCCCTTTTTGCCGACCACGATCAGCTCGATCTGCTTCGACGAATGCTCCCGCATGAATTCGCTCGCGTGCCGGATCACGTTCGAATTGAAAGCTCCCGCCAGGCTGCGGTCTCCTGTAAGCACTACCACCAGGATCTTTTCTTCGGGGCGCCGGACCAGCAGCGGATGCGCCACATTTTCCATGCGCGCCGCCGCCGAGCGCAAAACCCGCAATATCTCGTGCGCGTACGGCCTCGCCGCAAACACACCTTCCTGCGCGCGCCGCAGTTTCGCCGCCGCGACGAACTTCATCGCCCGCGTAATCTGCTGCGTGTTCTTTACCGAGCGAACCCGCCGCCGATAATCAAGTAGTGTAGGCATCGATAGCTGTGTCTAGTCTTCGGCGCTCGAATTAATGCGCCGCCGGAGCCGACGCCGCAGCCGGTTTTGCTGCCGCGCTCGCTTCCTTTTTTGCGCCGGCATCCGCTTCCGCCTTCGCCGGATGCGACGCCCTAAATGTTTCCTTGAATGCATCCAGCGCTTTCTTCGCTTCCGCGCGAATCTCGTCGTCAAACGCCTTTTTCTCGCGTATGGATTTCAGCAACCCGCCGTAGTTTGTTTCGATAAACGGATACATTTCCAGTTCGAACTGGCGGCACTGCGATACCTCCAAATCCTCGAGATACCGGTTCGCCGCTGCATAGATAATCAAAACCTGCTTTTCCACCGGCAGCGGCTGATACTGATCTTGTTTCAGAATCTCCACCAAACGCTGTCCGCGTGCGAGTTGCGCTTGCGTCGCTTTGTCCAACTGCTCGGTTCCAAACTGTGCAAACGCCGCCAAATCGCGGTATTGCGCCAGGTCCAGCCGCAGTGTGCCCGCCACTTGCCGCATGGCCTTAATCTGCGCGTTGCCGCCGACGCGGCTCACCGAAAGCCCCACGTTCACCGCTGGCCGCACGCCGCTGTTAAAAAGATCCGCTTCGAGATAAATCTGCCCGTCCGTGATGGAAATCACATTGGTCGGAATGTAAGCCGAAATATCGCCCGCCTGCGTTTCGATCACCGGCAGCGCCGTCAACGAACCCGCTCCCAGTTCATCATTCAATTTCGCTGCGCGCTCCAGCAGTCGCGAGTGCAAAAAGAAAACGTCGCCGGGAAACGCTTCGCGGCCCGGGGGTCGCCTTAGCAGCAAGGAGATTTCGCGATAGGCCTGCGCGTGCTTCGAAAGGTCGTCGTAGAAGCACACCGCGTGGCGTTTCGTATCGCGGAAAAATTCGCCAATCGCGCATGCCGCGAATGGCGCAATGTACTGCATCGACGCCGACTCCGAAGCCGACGCGGCCACCACGATGCTGTGTTCCATCGCTCCGTTATCGGTCAGGATCTTCACGATCTGCGCGATGGTCGAACGCTTCTGCCCGATGGCGCAATAGATACAAATCATGTCGCCGCCGCGCTGGTTGATGATCGTGTCCAAAATGATCGCGGTCTTTCCGGTCTGGCGGTCTCCGATGATCAACTCGCGCTGTCCGCGCCCGATCGGAATCATCGCGTCGATGGACTTGATTCCCGTTTGAACCGGCTCGCGCACCGGCTGCCGGTCAATCACGCCAGGCGCCAGACGCTCCAGCGCATTTCGCTTATCGGTTTGAATGGGTCCCTTATCGTCCACCGGGTTTCCCAGCGCATCCACGACGCGCCCGAGCATTGCATCGCCCACCGGCACGGACATAATCTTGTTCGTCCGCTTCACGATGTCGCCTTCTTCAATCTTTGTGTAGTCTCCCAGCAGCACCACGCCCACCTGGTCTTCTTCCAGGTTCAGCGCGATTCCGAAAACGTCATTCGGAAACGCAAGCATCTCGCCCGCCATGCATTTATCCAGCCCGTGAACGCGCGCAATTCCGTCGCCGACGGAGATCACCGATCCCACTTCGTCCACCGCCAGCGTTTGCTGGTAGTTCTCGATCTGTTCGCGCAATATTTTTGTAATCTCGTCCGCTTTGATGTTCGCCATTCCCGCTCCTGAATTTCGATCGCCTATTCCGTTTCCAATCGCTCGCGCAGCCGGTTCAACTGCTCGCGCACCGACCCGTCATAAATCGTCGTTCCCACGCGTACCACCGCGCCACCCACTAGCGTTTGGTCTTGACGAAAGCTTGCTTCGATTTTCTTCCCCGTGCGCCGCTCCAGCATCACGGTCAATTGCTGTTTCTCCGCTCCGCTCAATTCCCTCGCCGAGCTCACTTCCGCCTCCGCGATTCCCATGCGCATATTCAACTGCTGCTGCAAAGCGGCGGGAATCTCGTGCAGTATCTCGGTGCGGCGATGGTCCACGATCAGGTAAAGAAAGTTTTGCACCGCGGCATCCAACCCCATCTTCGAGGCCACTTCGTGGATCACCTTGTGCTTTACGTCGTTGCTCACCACCGGGCTTTCCAGAGCGTTCCGCAGATCCGCCGAGGAAAGAAATACCTCAACGAACGCCCCGAGATCGCCCTTCACCTTGTCCGCGAGTTTCCGCTCCAGCGCCACTTCCGCCAGCGCCGCTGCGTATCGTTCCGCCACTGCGCTCAATTGACGCTCCTCTCGAGTTCCGCCACGAATGTCCGAAACAGCGCCGTCTCAGCTTGCGGCGTCATCTCTTTCGACAGCAAAACTTCCGCGCGCTCCACCGCCAGCCGCGCAGCCAGCGCTTTTAATTCCAAACGCGCAGCGCGGCCCGCCGCTTCTATCTCCATCTGCGCCGCATGCTCAATTCTGTCCGCTTCGGAACGAGCCAGCGCGCGCAGCCGCTTTGCTTCCGCTTCCGCATCACGCTTCGCTTCGACACGCAGCCTCTTAACCTCTTCCTCAAGTCCCGCCAGTTTCTTCTGAATTTCTTCTCTCTGCCGGTTAGCAGCCTCGCGCGCCCGCGCGCCCTCGGCGATTTTTCCCGCCGTCTCTTCCGCCTGCGCCCGGAAATAGGGCCCGCCCCACTTCACCGCCGCGAACGCAATCACGCCGAAAACAATCGCAAAATTAAGCCAGCGAAATACCAGGCCCATGCCGGTTTCCGTCGGCGGCGGCGTTTCTCTCTCCGTCGCCAACACCGGCAACACCGCGAGAAACAAAAATACGGCCAAGAACCCGGCGGTCCCTAGCAGGCGTTTCATCGCGACGCTCCGCCTTGCATCGGCGAGGGATTTTCGAGAATGATCCGCGCAATTTCGCGTGCCAGAATATCGGTCTGGCTCGCCGCGTCCTTGCTCGCCGACTCCAGCTCACCGGCAATTTTCTTCTTCGCCGCAGCCACTTCCTCTAGCGCGCGGCTGCGCATTGCTTTTAGCAACTTCGCGCGCTCGTCCAGAACCAATTGCCGCGCGGCCTCTTGTTCCACATAAATTTCCGCGCGCGCTTTTCTCAGCGCTTCGTTGTAGGCCTGCAATTCACTCGCCGCTTCAGCTTCCATGGCGGCGGCTTCCGCGCGCGCACCTTCGATCTTCGCAGCCCGCTCCGCCATCGCTTTTTGAATCGGTGTGAAGAATGCCCAGCGCAGGAATAAGTAGAAGAGAAAAACAATAATGACTGTGGGCACAGCTTGAAGGAACAGATCAGCGAGCTGGTGGAGAATTTCCATGGTCAGGAGAAATTACGGATCTGCGCCCCGTTTAAAAATTCTTCGCATGCATCCGGAGCTCACCCTCGCTCGCCGAAGCACGCTTCTAGGATCAACAAAGCTCGTGATTATCGCATCGCCATCCGCTAACGTCAACGCCGAGCTTGTTGCCGGCGAAGAGCGCTTACCAGCGGCTTTAAGCCTTCGCCAGCCGCCCTATCGCTCTGCCTGAAACGCGTCTTTCCGGCTGACCACGATCCACAGCAACAAACTCAGCAGCGGCACCGCAAATATCACGCCAAACCAAATCGGAACGTGCATCGGGGACGGCGGCGTCCCCAAAGTGCCCTGCATATCGCTCAACATCTCGCTCATGGCCTGCTCGAAACGCGCCTGCGTCCCCGGGATCAGCACCATCGTCAGCGAATTAAAAATCAAGAACTGAAAATAGTAAATCGCCAGCGTGCGCCCCCAGGGCCTCAGTTTCAGCAATCCAAAACCTATAAGCGACTGAACCAACGCGAGCGCCAGCATCAGCACCGACGCATAGGTCCCCTTAAAAAAGTATCCCAGAAAAAAAACTGGCGGATTCACCGAGAGACCAAGCACGCCGATGAACCCGCTGATCAGCAGCCACCAAGCGATCAGCGTGATGCTCAGCGGTCGCGCGTAAGGCGAAATAACCTCCGCTCCAGGCATTCCCTCCAGCCCGGGTATCCTCACTTTCAGAAATTGGTCCTTCGTCGATCGTTTGTTGAAGAAGTAAATCCACCAACCGCCCAGCGCCGCCAGGATTCCGTAAAGTACTGCCATGAAAATCCGCGTTGCCGCCAGCATCTCCTTCGTCATTTCCGGACTCGGAGCCGTCCCCGGCGGTGGGAACGGCATGAACAGGAACATCAGAAGCCCGGGAATACAAACGAAAAGCAGCAATGCGCTGAAAACCAGCATCGAGATTCTCGACCACTCTCGCAGTCGCATCAGGCCCGTTCCCGACGCGATGCCCCAGGCCGCAGCCGCGAACAAAACGAGCGCAAGGAAAACCATGAAATATTTCAAGAAATGTACTTGGTTTTCAGGAATTGGAAGGTCGCTGGACGAAGCGAAAAGCATCATCACTCCCGCCAGGAGTGTTAGACCGCTGCCGAATAACACGATAACTGCGGTCACCGTCACGCCAACCGATCGATTCATACCCCACCTTGTGCAAGTTTTGGCCAGAAGTATACATTATTGCCGCTAGCTGCTTATTGAGTCAGTCTGCAAGACTCTGCTCGAATGCCCGGCGAACCGGAGGATTCTATGGCAATTAATATCAGAGGTCTCGCTCCCCTGCTCCAGGTTTTCGACATGCCCACCGCCGTCCACTTCTACCGCGACATACTCGGCTTCGAACTTGTCACCACCTCTCGCCCCGGAGACCACTTCGGTTGGGCGCTCCTCAAACTGAATGGCGTGGAAATAATGCTCAACACTGCTTACGAAGATGATCAACGGCCAGCCGCCCCCGATCCCGCTCGCGTGGCCGCGCATAACGACACCGCTCTCTTCTTCGGTTGCGAAGATCTGGACGGCGCTTACCGGCATCTCCGCGCTCATGGTCTCAGTGTGAAAGAGCCGGCCGTCGCGCCCTACGGCATGAAGCAGTTGTACGTCACCGATCCCGACGGCTACGGCCTATGCTTTCAGTGGCCAGCCGATCAGAAGACCCAGCATCAATGGAAGGCCTGGTACGGCCTCGACCCCAATGCTCCTAAACAGAGCTAGTACGGGAAACGATGGGTTCGGGAGTTACATCTGAGAACGAGACTGCGGATAAAGCCTCCTAATCGCGATTGCGATCCCGGCGAAGACGAAAATCATCAGGTAGCTTCCTTCCGGGCCGGCAGATCCTCCCGTAATCCAGATTGGCCCATGAACCCTCGGAGCCAGCCAGCTTCCCGGGACGATCACTCCGCTGTCCGGCACGCCATAAATAAAACTCTGCGCGAAATCCCACATCGCGTGAAGACCGATTGCGAACCACAACGACCCGCTTCGAAGGAATGAATAAGAAAGTACGACACCATATAGCCCGGCGAAAATTAATCCCGCGTACGACTCCTGCCCGTGATGCGAATGGCTCGCCCCGAAAATAATTCCCAGCACAATAGCAGCCGGCCAAAACGATATGGCTTCCGTCAGCGAAACCAGCGCGTAGCCGCGAAATAGCGTCTCCTCTCCCAGAGCGACGACGAAAAACAGAGTCGCATATACCAGCGCATAACCTGCTAGCGCCTCGCCATGCGTGATGGCATTCCCGAAGAAATACATCCCACTCAGCCGCAGCGCCACCAGTAGCGCGGTGAGCGCCACAAAGCCGCACGCAACACCGCTCCCAAATCTTTTTCCGCATGGACTCTTGCCCAGCCCGTAGTAGCCAAACGCCCGCTGGTCCAGACGGGCCATGACGGCCGTCGCGGCAAACGCAGCGATTACAACCACCGCGTTGCCGAACAGCGCCGACCAATAAAGTGCGTGCAGGCGAGCATTAATCGAAGAAGTAAGAAAACCCAGAATTTTCAGAAACGCGAAAACTATCACCGCAAAAAGGGCGAACCGGCCCGTCGCAAGCAGCCGCTCCTGCAAAGACCGAGCGCTGTCTGCTCCGCTGCCACCTTCCGGAAATGGGTTGTGCGATTCCGCCATCTTCTATTGCCAATGGTCGCGGCATCTTAAGTCACAAACAGTCACCGCGGGAAGCCGATTCGAGAACCCATGAGTTGCAATGTCTCTGGAACGGGTCTCGCTGGCGCGGCAGGCCGTGGGTTCGATACAATGTCCGTTTGGCCGCTGTGGCGAAGTCTTCTCCGTGCGTCGCAATGGCTAGCCGTCCGTATTCTTCAAGGAGACATTTGATGCCATCATTCCCCGGGGTCGATTTCCTCGACTTCGATTCCCTGCTGAGCGACGAGGAAAAACTTGCTCGCCAAACCGCTCGTCAGTTCGTCGATGACGCCATCATGCCCATCATCGAGCAGTACAACCGCGAAGGAAAATTTCCGGTGCAACTCGTCCCGCAAATGGCCGATCTCGGTCTTTTCGGCGCCAGCCTGAAAGGCTACGGCTGCGCGGGAATGTCCAACGTCGAATACGGCTTGGTCACCCAGGAACTTGAACGCGGCGATTCCGGCTTGCGCAGCTTTGTTTCCGTTCAGTCCGCGCTCGTGATGTATCCCATCCACGCATTCGGCTCCGACGCGCAGAAAGACAAATGGCTTCCGCTGTTGCAACAGGGAAAAGCAATCGGCTGCTTCGGTCTCACCGAACCTCAATTCGGCTCGAATCCCGGTGGCATGCTGGCGCGCGCCGTAAAAAAAGGCGACAGCTACATCCTGAACGGCGAAAAGATGTGGATCACCAACGGCTCCATCTCAGACGTCGCCGTCATCTGGGCAAAAACCGAAGACGACAAAATTCGCGGCTTCCTCGTTGAAAAAGGCACGCCCGGATATAAAGCCTGGGACGTTCACGGAAAATATTCGCTGCGTGCTTCGGTCACTTCCGGCCTGGCGATGACCGATTGCAAAATCCCTGCCGAAAATCTTCTCCCCGGCGTCGAAGGCCTGAAGGGTCCGCTTTCCTGCCTGAATCAGGCGCGCTACGGAATCGGCTGGGGCGGCATCGGCGCGGCCATGGCCTGTTACGACACCGCGCTCACCTATGCCAAGCAGCGCAAACAATTCGACAACAAGCCCATCGCTTCGCACCAGCTCGTTCAGGAAAAACTCGTCTGGATGATCACCGAGATCACCAAAGCGCAGTTCCTCGCCCTACAGGTCGGCAGATTGAAAGATAAGGGCCGCGTGCACCCATCCCACATTTCCATGATGAAAATGAATAACGTGTGGGTAGCGCGCGAATCCGCCAGCAGAGCCCGCGAAATTCTTGGCGCAAACGGCATCGTGGACGATTACTGCGTCATGCGCCACATGAACAACATTGAGTCCGTCTACACCTACGAAGGCACGCACGACATCCACAAGCTCATCATCGGCGAGCGCATCACCGGAATCTCGGCTTTCTGATGAGCGCCCAAAATAAGTTTCGCGCCGCTACTGCTCTTCTCTTCTCGCTTCTGTTAATTGCACCTGCGGGGAAGGCTCAAAGCGCATCCGAATCTGCTTCAAGACCGAAAATTCGCGCAATCACGGCTTTCGTTCGCCTCGACCGCGCCCGCTACAAAGATCAGATTCAAGACGCCCTGAAATTTCTGCGCGACGCTAAAGCCGCCTATGAAAAATCCGGATACGAAGTTCAGACGATTCGCATCACCACGCAGCCTTTCCCCGAATACACGCGCGATCTCTCCGAAGAACAAACTCTCGCCTTCTTCCGCGAGTATGACGCGCTGGCGATAAAAGAAGGCTTCGACGCCTCCATCGGTCCGGCCATGATGAAAGACACCGACGACCCGCGCGAAGCGGAGTTGCTCGGAAAAATTCTTGCCAATGCAAAAACTTTGGAAGGCTCCATCTTCATCGGCGGCGAGGACGGTATCCACTGGAAATCCATTCAATCCGCCGCAGGCGTGATGAAGTATCTGGAAGCCAACACCTTGCACAGCCAGGGGAATTTCAACTTCACCACTTCCTCCTTCGTTCCGGACGGCACTCCGTTTTATCCCGCATCGTATCTCGCGAGCGAAGGCAAGCGCTTCGCCATAGGCTTGCAGTCCGCCAATGTCGTGGCCGATGCTCTTGCCTCTACGAAGTCCCCCGAACTTGCAGAGGAGCACTTGAAAGCCTCTTTAACCACCTACGCTCAACAAGTCGAAAAGACCGCGAAGGAAATCAGCCAGAGCAGCGGCTGGACATACGGCGGAATCGATCTCTCGCCTGCGGGACTGAAAGATGTTTCCATCGGCCGCGCAATCGAGAATTTCCTCGGAGCGCCCATGGGCTCCAGTGGAACGCTGACCACCACCGCGCTGATCACCCGCGCTCTCAAGTCCATCCCCGTCACGCAAGCCGGCTATTCCGGCCTGATGCTGCCGGTCCTCGAAGACTCCGTCCTCTCGCAGCGCTGGAGCGAAGGACGTCTCTCACTCGATGAAATGCTTTCCTACTCCGCGGTCTGCGGTACAGGCCTTGACGTCATTCCGCTTCCCGGCGACGTCTCCAACGATCAGCTCGCCAAGATTCTCGGCGACGTCACCAGCCTTTCCGTGAAATGGCACAAGCCGCTTTCTGCCCGCCTGCTGCCCGTAGCCGGAAAGAAAGCTGGCGATCAAACCGAATTCGACGATCCCTTTCTTGTGAATGCAAAAATTCAACCGTTGCCCTGACCACAGCAAGAAATCGCTTTCGAGACTTCGCCTTGTTTGAAAACATCCTAATTGGATTATGATAGGCCCCCGGGCGCCCGCGTGGCGGCTGTCCCCGCCGCTCGGATTCATTCTCG
>Ga0209530_1000174_pt1 | contig 56422 bp, 53 predicted proteins | sample BlaSpr_A8_Ref_O1_FD_187987 | JGI IMG/M metagenome (GOLD analysis project Ga0209530, IMG submission 187987) | Forest soil microbial communities from Thunder Bay, Ontario, Canada - Black Spruce, Ontario site 2_A8_Ref_O1 (SPAdes) (version 2) | ecosystem: Environmental > Terrestrial > Soil > Boreal...
GGCGGGTGCCGCTGGCGGGGAGGGCGGGTTCGGGGACTTCGGGGCGGGGGGCGGGTGGGGTTACGTCGGTCACGATGTCTTCGGCCATGTCGTAGAGGAGGGGGAGGGCGCCTGCTACGACGCCGCCGGTCTGGTTGATGTGCTCCACGCCGGGGCCGATGAGCTCGGCGTTCGCCTTGATGGTGCGAACGAGCTCGGCGCATTCCTCTAGGTTGGCGGCGATGCGGGTGAGCAGGGTACCTACCCAGAACAGGTAGACGGCCAGGCCGGCGATCAGCAGCAGCACATCGACGACGGTCAGGATGACCAGGACGGTCATGACTTCACCTTTCCTAGCACCCGGCCGAGGAACAGGTGGTGCTGCAGGCCTTCAGCTAGCACCGCCTCCACACCCTCGGCGACCTGGGGGATGAGCACGGTGTCGGCGGTGTTCGCGGCGGCGGCCTTGAGAGTGTCGCGGACGGTCACGACGCGGCGGTCGATGCGGGTCACGTAGAAAATGAGCAGGCTGAGCAGGGCGGCGACGGCGAGTACGACGACGAAGCCGACGATGATGGCCCACACCCAGAGCGTGTGCTCGGTACCGTTCACCGGGTTCAGCCTCCCAGCCGGGCGCGGCCGCGCTGCAAGCCGCCGATGATCGTGGTGGCGTACTCGATCGTGGTGCGCAGCGCCGCGAGCGGTGCGGTGTTGTCGACGGCCTTGACGAGCTCGTCGTTGATCTTCGGTGCCTCGTTGCCGATCGACCGCGCCAGCACCAGGATGGGCAGCACGAGCGCGACGACGACCAGCACGATGACACCGCCGATCACGAAGCCGATGGTCCAGTCAGTTTTCACTCAGACCCCTTCGCAGAAGTCGCGGACCGGCTTCAGGTTCGCGTTCACCGAGGTGAGCCGCTCCGGTACCGGAGCGGTCAGCTGGGCGACGACGCCTACTCCGCCGGTAGTGGCGACGAGCGTGGCGCGGATGGCCCGCAGATGGAAGATCACCCGCAGCAGGCCCACCGCGGCGACCGCGATGATCAGCGCGGCGATGACAAGAGTTGCCCAGGCAGCGGCTGGCATGGCTGTCCTCCCTCTAGCCCAGTAGTTTCGCGACGGAGCCGGCGTAGCGGACCGCGCCCACCGACACCGCCTTTATCGTGTCGTCGGTGACCGCGAGGGCCTCCGGCACGCCGTTGAGCTCGCCGATCAGGGCGACGCCGCCGGCCAGGATGTCGTCGGCCGCGCCGCGGATCCGCTCGAGGGCGGCGAGCACTCGGTTGAGCAGGTAGATCACCACGGGCAGCACGACGACCAGCAGGACGGCGTTGCCGATCCACCACCAGGTCATGAGGTGCTCCTAGCGTAGGGAACAAAGAACCGGGCGAAGACCCGGCGCAGCGCCATCAGCGCGGCCCGGAGGCCGAGCGTGAACCCGCCCGCCGCCGTCGCGGTCGTGGTCACCGCTTCGCCGCGCTCGATCGCCTCGATCCGTTTCTGCATGTTCACGGCGAAGTCGCGCATCAGCACGGCCGACACGTCGCCGATCATGCCGCGGCCGTACTGCGCCGCGGCGCCCGAGAGCTGGAGGTCCTGTACGACCGCGACCTTGCTGCCCTGCGGGGAACGGCTGACCGTCGCGGTCACCAGCATGCTGGCCTGGCCGCGGCCCTTCTCGTCGGCGCCGCTCGCCTGGACGGCGATCCGCTTCGCCGCCTCATCGCGTTCGGTGATGGCGGCCTGGCCGGCGAACCGCAGCCGGACCGGGCCCATCCGGACCGCGACGACGCCCTGGTACTTCTCATCGCCCCCATCCTCGGTCAGCACAGTCTCCGTGAGCTGTGCGCCGGGCAGGCAGGACGCCACCTGCGGGATGTCGGCGAAGAACCGCCAGACCTTCTCCGGCGGCTCGGCGACCTCGAAGTCATTGCTTATCAGCATGCTGTTCTCCCTCGTGGCAGCAGGCAGCGATGGCTGGGGCGGGAACCACAGGCCGTTCTGATATCGCTCGTTCTGATATCGCGGACCTGAGCTGGACCAGCTCGGCGAGGATCGATACGGCGATCTCCTGGTGGGTGGTCGGGCCGAGGTCCAGGCCCGCGGGGACCTTGACCCGCGCCAGGTCGGCGGGGGAGAGGCCGCGGTCGGCGAGGTAGCCGAGCACGGTCGAGCCGCGGCGGCGGGAGCCGACCAGGCCGACGTAGGCGGGGCGGGCCGCGAGCGCGCATTCCAGGGCTTCCTCGTCGCCGTGGCCCTGGGTCGCGACCACGACCATGGAGCGCACGGTGGCGCTGGCCAGGTCCGCGTCGACGTGCCAGTCGAGGGCCTTCGCCAGGGCGGTGAGGGTGCGGGTCATCGGGGAGTTGCCGATGATGACCAGATGCGGTGCGGGCAGGACCGGCTCAATGTAGATCTCGAGCGCGCCGTCGCTCTGGCAGGAGATGGGGACCGTGGTCATGCCTTCGGGGATGGCGTCGCCGAACTGGTCGCGGCTGCCGAGCAGGATAAGGCGCGGAGTTCCCTGCTGGATGACCTGCTTGGCTTCCCGGATCACCACTGGCTCGGCGCAGGCGCCGCCGATCCAGCCGTGCAGCTCGCCGTCGGCGGTGATGATCGCGCGGGAGCTGGGCTGGCTGGAGGACGGGCCCTGCCGCCAGACGACCGTGGCCAGCGCGAACGCCTCGCCCTGGCTGGTGAGCTCGGTGATCTGCTCGAAGACGCTCATGTCAGTCCCCCTTGACCGGCGGGGCACCGGAGATGTCGCGCCGGTATTTAATCGCGTCCCAGACCCGGTCCGGCAGCAGCGGCATGTCGATGTTGCGGACTCGCGGGTCACCGATGGCGTCCATGACCGCGTTCACGAAGGCGGCCGGGCCGCCGACCGCGGCGCACTCGCCGATGCCCTTGGCGCCGATCGGGTGGTGCGGGCAGGGGGTGACGACCTCGCTGTGCAGCTCGAAGCCCGGCGTCTCCCACGCGGTCGGCAGCAGGTAGTCCATGTAGTTCGAGCCCACGCAGTTGCCGTCGGCGTCGAACGTGATGAACTGCATGCTGGACATCGCGTAGGCCTCGGTGAGCCCGCCCATGATCTGGCCCTCGACGATCATCGGGTTGATCCTGACCCCGCAGTCGTCGACCGCCACCATGTTCAGCACATCCCAGACGCCGGTCTCCGGGTCTACCTCGACCGTGACGATGTAGACCGCGAACGGCCAGGTCAGGTTCGGCGGGTCGTAGTAGGCGGTGTTCTCCAGGCCTGGTTCCATGCCATCGGGCATGTTGCTGTACGCGGCCATCGCGCATTCCTGGATGGTCACGCCGCGGTCGGGTGCGCTGCGGATGTAGAACCGGCCGAGCTCCCACTCGACGTCTTCCTCGGACACCTCGAGCAGGTGCGCGGCCAGCTTGCGGGCCTTGGCCTTGATCTTGCGGCACACCATGGCTATCGCGGCGCCGGCGACCGGCGTACTGCGGGACGCGTACGTGCCCATGCCGAACGGGGCGGTGTCGGTGTCGCCTTCCTCGACCACGATGTCGTCGGCCGGGATGCCGAGTTCGTGGGCGACGATCTGCGCCCAGGTCGTCTCGTGGCCCTGGCCCTGGCCGCGCGCGCCGGTGCGGACGATGGCCTTGCCCGTCATGTGCACCTTGAGCTCGGCCGAGTCGAACATCTTGATGCCGAGGATGTCGTACTCGCGGCTGTTGCCGGCGCCGAGCGGCTCCGTCATGGTCGAGATGCCCAGGCCAAGCAGGCGGCCTTTCTTTTTGGCTTCCGCTTGCTGTTCCCGGAACTGCTCGTAATTTATGGCCTTGAGGCCGACATCAAGGCACTTGCCGTACTGGCCGGAGTCGGTCAGGAAGCCCAACGGGGTGCGGTGCGGGAAGTCGTCGTCCTGGACGAAGTTCATCCGCCGGAATTCAGCCTGGTCCATGCCGAGGTCGGTCGCGGCCGCCTGCATCATGCGTTCCTGGAAGAACATGGCCTCGGTGACGCGGAACGAGCAGCGGTACGCGACGCCGCCCGGCGCCTTGTTGGTGTAGTAACCGCGCGCGGTCAGGTGCGCGACCGGGACGTCATAGGCGGCGAAGGCGGAGTGGATCAGCCCGAGCTTGAACTTGCTCGGCTGCGCGTCCGAGAAGAACGCGCCGTGATCCGCGTCGGTGCGCATCCGCACCGCGAGGATCTTGCCATCGTGCCGCAGCGCCATCTCGCCCTTGAGGTACACGTCGCGGGCGAAGCCGGTGGAGATCAGGTTGCCCGACTTGTCCTCGATCCACTTGACCGGGCGTTCCAGCAGGATGCTCGCGAGGATGCTGGCGACGTAGCCGGGGTAGACCGGGACCTTGTTGCCGAAGCCGCCGCCGATGTCGGGGGAGATGATCCGGATCATGTGCTCGGGCAGCTCGGCAACCAGCGCGACCGCCGCCCGGATGATGTGCGGTGCCTGCGTCGTCATGTAGACGGTGAGCTTCTCCGTGGCGCGGTTGTAGTCGGCGATCGAGCCGCAGCACTCGATGGGGGACGGGTGCGATCGCGGGTAGTGCAGCTCGATCTTGCTGATGACGTCGGCCCTGGCGAACGCCTCGCTGGTGCCTTTCTCGTCGCCTACCTGCCAGTCGTAGATGACGTTGCTCGTCTGGCCTTGCTTGTCGTCCCTGATGATGGGGGCGTCCGGGGCGACGGACTGGACGGGGTTGACGATGGCCGGGAGCGGCTCGTACTCGACGTCGATGGCCTCGCAGGCGTCCTTGGCGATGTACGGGTCATCGGCGACGACGCACGCCACCTCCTGGCCCTGGAACCGCACCTTGTCGGTGGCCAGCACCGCCTGCGTGTCGTAGGACAGCGTCGGCATCCAGGCCAGGTTCCTGGTCGCCATCATCTCGCCGGTGAGGACCAGGTGCACACCCGGGATCTCCCACGCCCTGCTGGTGTCGATGCTCTTGATGCGGGCGTGGGCGAGCGGGCTGCGCAGGATCTCCATGTGCAGCATGCCGGGCAGGGTGATGTCGTCGGTGTAGTTGCCCTTGCCGCGGATGAAGCGGTTGTCCTCGACGCGCTTGCGGCTGGCGCCCAGGCCGCCGATCTTGATCTCGTCTAGTTTGCTGTCTGTCATGAGGCTTCCCCCCGTAGCTTGGCGGCGGCCCAGAGGACTGACTTGACGATGTTCTGGTAGCCCGTGCAGCGGCACAGGTTGCCGGACAGGGCCCACCTGATGTCTTCCTCGGAGGGGTCGGGGTTCGCGTCGAGCAGGGCCTTTGCGGCCATCATCATGCCCGGCGTGCAGAACCCGCACTGCAGGCCGTGCTCCTCCTTGAAGCCCTCCTGCAGCGGATGCAGCTCGCTGGGCGTCGCCAGGCCCTCCACCGTGCTGATCTCGTGGCCGTCGGCCTGGACGGCGAGCATCGTGCACGACTTGACGGCCGTATTGTCGACAAGCACGGTGCAGGCGCCGCAGTTGGTGGTGTCGCAGCCCATGTGCGTTCCGGTCAGGCCAAGGCCGCGGCGGATCAGGTGGGACAGCAGCAGCCGCGGCTCGACCTCGGCGGCCTTCCGCTGGCCGTTGACGGTGAAGGTGATCCGGCGCGTCGGGACGTCGCTGGCCGGCTCGTCGCTCTCGATGATGATCGTCATGCTGCTTGTGCCTCCGCTAGCTGGGTGCCGCTCAGGATGCGGACGACGAAGGTGGCGACCATGTGGCGCTTGTACTCGGCGCTGCCGCGGTGATCGGTGCGCGGCCTGGCCGCGTGGGCCGCTAGCTCGGATGCCTGCGCGATGGTGTCTCTTGTGAGCGGCTGGTTCATCAGCGCGGCGGCCGCCTCGGTCGCCGCGATCGTGGAGCCGCCGACGCCGGTCAGGGCGATTCCTGCCTGTGTCACGATGTCGCCTTGTGTCTGTATCGACACGGCGACACCGACGGTGGCGAAGTCGCCGACGCGGCGCTCGAGCTTGAGGTAGCCGCCCTGGCGGATGCCTAGTGCCTTCGGGATCGTTGCCTCGATGGCGATCTCGTCGGGGGCCAGCACGTTCTCGAACGGGCCGGTGACGAAGTCCTTCATCGCTATGGTGCGCCGGCCGTGCGGGCCCTGCGCGGTGATCAGGCCGCCGAGGGCCAGGACCACCGAGGCCCAGTCGCCCTGCGGGTCGCCGTGGCAGACCGATCCCACCAGCGTGCCCCGGTTGCGCACGATGGGATCCGCGATCAGCGGCGCGGCCGCAGCCATCGTGGGCTGGGTGGTCTTCAGCAGGCCTGATTTCTCTAGGGTGGCATGGCGGCAGAGGGCGCCGATGCGCAGCGTTCCGTCGGGGTCCGCGCGGTGATAGTCGAGGCCGGGGATGTTGTTGATGTCGACGAGCAGCTCCGGTGACGCAAAACGCAGCTTCATCATCGGCACCAGGCTCTGGCCGCCTGCGAGGATCTTCGCGTAGTCGCCGCCATCGCGCAGCAGCGCGATCGCCTCATCCAGCGAACGCGGTGCCTCGTAGCGGAACCGCGACGGGTACATAACGCCTCCTGGGGGCCCTGCTGTTGCGGACGCTGTTGCGGACCTGGGTCTGGGATGGCCACCGGCAGGGTGTCTTCCTCGGGGTCGGGCCGGGGTTCTTGATGGGGCGGCCAGGGTCCCGCGACCGGCTGGCCGGCGATCTTGAGATAGTCGATAAGCTCAGGCCAGGCCCAGACGGTGGGGCTCTTGCCGGTCTTCGGGCCATCCCCTTTGGGCAGCGCCTCGATCAGCTCGTACAGCCGCGGGTTGCCGCGGCTGTGGCCGTCGGATTCGATTCGCATGCGCACGCTCCCGCCGCCGCACGGAGCATCGTTGCCCGTGATGCGAGTCATAATCCATGGGGACGGAGCGGGTGGCAACGGGCGAATAAGTGCTTGCTTATGCACCTCAGGCAGGGCTCCGGCCTGCGCCTACAGGAAGCAGGCCCTCCCAGGTGCATAAGTGGTCGCGCGGACAGAGCACCCGGAACCTGACAGCCCTGTCCGCATTGCTTCCAGCTCAGAACGGCCTGTTGAGCCGTCCGTCCAGGATTTAGGCGGAAGATCTGTGCTCCGCGGAAGAAAAGTGGTCGTTTTTGACGCTTTTTATTCCGTTAGGCACGGATCTTCCGCCTAACGGTCCTCTCAGGAGTCACACTCGTAACCACAGCCCCTATGCGCGCGCCTCTACGGGCCTTCCTGGAGCTGTTCAGCCCCGGCCGCCACCTGCACCCGCCAGGCGAGTGACCCATCCGCCGCCCGGGACTGTTGCGCGGCCGTGGTGTTCCTGTGCGGGTGCGCCAGTGACCCACATATGGGTACGTCTTTTTTTAACTCTTGACAGAATGGCGCGCCGGACGAATGATCGAATCATTAAGAAACTTTCCTAAAGGAACTTCGTGATGATCAATCCCGTGCTCACTCCCGTCCGCGCACGGCGCCTGCGCCGATTCGGCCTGCTCGCGACTGGCGTCATATTGGCCCTGGGTATGGTGATCGCCGCCAGGCCGGCGCTGGCAGCTGGCCCGACCGTCAGCATCTGGCTGACCACCACGAATGACTCGGGCGGGCGTAACGTCGTGGCCGGCCTGCAGCAGCAGTCACCGGTCACGTTCAGCTCGGGAAACTCCTCGGCCGGCACGGAAATCACCGTTGACGAACGCACGAAGTACCAGCAGTTCACCGGTGGGGGCGCGTCGATGACCGACACGGCTGCCTATCTGCTCGGCAGCAGCGGCGCGATCAGCGCGAGCACGCAAACCCAGGTGATGAACGCGCTGTTCAGCCCCACCACCGGGATAGGCCTGGACTTCCTCCGCAATCCGATGGGCGCCTCGGACCTCGCCCGTTACAACTACTCGTACGACGACATGCCTGCCGGGCAGACCGACCCCACGCTGGCGAACTTCTCGATCAGCCACGACCTGACCGACATCTTGCCGCTCACCAAGGAGGCCGAGCAGCTTAACCCCAACCTGAAGCTGATGATGGTGCCATGGAGCGCGCCGGCCTGGATGAAGGCCAACGATAGCTTCACCGACCAGGGTTACCTGCAATCGCAGTACTACTCGGCATACGCGCAGTACTTCGTGAAGACCATCGAGGCATATCAGGCGCAGGGCGTGCACGTGGACTACGTGTCCGCGTCCAACGAGCCAGGGTGCTGTTCCGGGGCGAACTATCCGACGATGGCCTGGAACGGTTCTGGCCTGGACTATTTCACCGCCAACGACCTGCTCCCCGCTCTGCATGCCGCCGGCCTGTCCACCAAGGTGCTGGCGCTGGACTGGAACTGGAGCGACTACGCCAGTTACGGCGCCACCGAGGTAAACGATGCGACCGTCAGGAACGACTCGCTGTTCGGGGGAGTGGCCTGGCACGGCTACGACGAGGGCAGCGCGGCCGAGCAGAGCACCGTGCACAACGAGTACCCGAACATCGGCACGTTCGACACTGAGCACTCCGGCGGCACCTGGATCGCCAACCAGCAGGCCGAGGATATGTCGAACATCATCGACTACACCCGGAACTGGGGCCAGAGCGTCGTCAAGTGGAGCCTGGCCGTGAACCAGAATGACGGGCCGAACAACGGCGGCTGCGATGATTGCACCGGCCTGATCACTGTGCACGACGGCGACAGCCAAAGCGGCCAGGTCACCTACACGATCGAGTACTACGACATGGGTCAGCTCACCAAGTTCGTCAAGCCCGGCGCGTACCGGGTCGAGTCGACGGCCAGCCCCGCCGTGCCGAACGTCGCGTGGGTCAACCCCGACGGCTCCACGGCTCTTGTCGCCTACAACGGCAGCACCGGCTCCCAGCCGATCAGCGTCAACTGGGGCGGCGAGTCGTTCACGTACACGCTGCCCGGGCAGACATCGGCGACGTTCACCTGGAGCGGCACGCAGAGCGGTACGAGCCTGAGCAACACGGGAACGACCGGCGGCTACGGCAGCATGTGCCTTGACGTCGCGGGCGGCAACGCGACCGCTGGCACCGCGGTGGACGAGTACACATGCAACGGCTCCACCGCCCAGCAGTGGACGGTAGACCCGAACGGCACGGTGCAGGCCATGGACGGGTGCCTCGATATTGTCAGCGGCGGCACCGCCGACGGAACGAAGGTCGACCTGTACACGTGCAACGGCACCGGCGCGCAGGTATGGCAGCACCAGTCCGACGGCGCGCTGTACAACCCGCAGTCCGGCAAGTGCCTGGACGACACGAACTGGTCGACCAGCCCCGGCACCCAGCTGCAGATCTGGGACTGCTCAGGAAACGCCAACCAGGTATGGACGCTCCCGACCACCTGAGACACGTGCCCTGGGCGTGCTCCGCCGCCATGCGGAGCACGCCCAGCACACAATGCTCAGCTGGGCTGCACTCCCGCATTTTGTCTGTTCAACGCCAGGAATTTTCCCAAGGCGAGGCCGAATGTCATCCGCAGCTGTGACCAGCGCGGATGAATAATCGATACCTACAGGGGTGCCATGCGGCCGAGTGATCCGGCGAGGGCTGCCTTGAGGGGCGCCGCGTCCAGGAGCCGGAATGTCGGGTTGACCGCCGCGGACGTCGCCCTGTGATCATCGAAGATGACCTCACCGGCATGGAACACCATCCGCAGACGGATCTGCTCGTCGGCGGGGCGTGCCTCGTTGTGCTGCTCCGCAAGGTCACCAAAGCCCGCGGCCACTTCCCACCGGCGACGCCGTCGTCAGGCTGCTGTGGCTGGCCATCGTCAACATCGAGGACAAGCGCGCCCGCGAGCGGATCGCCCGCCGCGCCCAGACTGGCAAGCACTCGGACCAGCCCGCCAAGCTCGTCGAAGGCCAGTGCGTCCTCTGCTGGCGCGAAGCCCTCAACGAGCTCTACACCGTCTACCCGGGAGGCCTACGATAGAAGCAGTTCAAGATAACAATTCAAAATAGTTTATGCACCTGAGGTTACAGCCTCCACAGGACGAGGAGTCGCCATCAGGAGGGCGGGCACCATGAGCGGCTCCTGGGCTGACGGGGATTGCGGTAGTGGTATCCAGCTGAGCCCGATCATGCGGGGACAGTCGCACGTCAGGTCGTCGTCGCTGCCGAGCCGGGGCTCACCGGGAGCTACCCGGCCCTGATAGCAGCCGGATGGGTAGGGCACGTCGTAGAGGAAGTCTGCGGTCAGGAGCTCCAGTCCGGTCTCTTCGGCGGCTTCCCGTATGACGGCTTGTTCCGGGGTGTCGCCGGGCTGGATGCCTCCGCCTGGCAGTGTCCAGTACTCCTGGCCGTCGTGGCGCCCGGTCGGGCCGGTGCCCTTCTTGCGGACCATCAGCGGCTGACCGCTGCGGATGATCACGGCCGCGACTCGCTTTCTCTCCATCATGGGCCGATCATGCCCGGCGATGGCCTGGTCCGGTCAGCGTCACGGCAGGCAGCCTGCGAGGGCGGCACCGCTGCTGTGAGCATGAGCATGCCATGGCGGCATGGCAGGGCGGCTGCGGTCAGCGTCGGCAGTGTGCTGGGAGCCACGGCCGGAGAAGGCCGGGCTTCAGCAGGTCACGCTGGTCCTCAACGACTGGGGCGGCGCGCAGATCCCGCTCGCCGAGGGCCGCACCGAACGGATCGCCCGGGTCGTGCTCACCGCCTGCGAGGCGTTCGACAACTACCCGCCCGGGCTACCGGGACGGGCGATTCAGATGGTGACCAGGACCCCCGGCGGGATATACGCCACTATGCGACTACCCCGATCAGCAGTCCGGCTGCAGCCGGGAAGGGAAGCGGTGAGCCACTGACCACCCCACGGCCGCCAGGGCAGAGCTGGCCTGCGCCTACGACGGGCGCAGGCTGCGGTCGCTCTTTTCCCCCGGAAAGCGGTCATGTTGTGGCTGGTCGTGTGGCGCTCGGCGAAGCGCAATGTGTCCTGCTTAATGGAGAAGCAGCTTGTGTTTGTCTTCGGACCGCTCGGAGACTGGATCGGTCTGGCCTGGATCGGCTAGTCGCAGTTCGCGCCGGAGTCCACGAGCTTGGCGCGGATCTTCGCTGCATCGGGATGTGCGAGTTCGCTGAGGATGGCCAGGGCTTGATGCCAGGCTTCGTCTGCGGCGGCGGCGTTGCCATTGCCGTGGTGGATGTCGCCGAGGCGGGTGAGGGCCACAGCTTCGAGGTGGCGGTCGCCGAGTTCGCGCCGCAGTGCGACCGCACGCTGGTAATTGGCGACGGCCTGATTGGGGTGGCCGTAGTGGTGGGAGGTATCGCCGAGGCTTTCTAGGGTGCTGGCTTGGCCGACCTTGTCGCCAAGGGCGCAGAAGAGGTCCAGCGCTTGGCGGCAGTGGTCGAGAGCCCGCTGATAGTCATCCAGCCGGAGGTAGTTCGCGCCGAGGGTGTTGAGGGAGTTGGCCTCGCCGGCGTGGTGGCCGGCTGCGCGGTAGAGATCGAGGGCCTGCTGGGCGTGGGTTATGGCATGGGTGTGATCGCCTTGCTGCTGGCAGGCGAGGCTGAATCCGTGGTGGGCGGTGGCTTGGCCGACGGGGTCGCCGAGGTCACGCCACAAGACGATGCATTGCTCCAGGTGAGCGAAGGCGCTGGTGGGCCTGCCGAGCAGGAGGCAGGCGTGGCTGAGCAGGCGGTGGGTGCCAGCTTGCGCTGCTAGGTCACCGGCCCGCCCTGCAGCGGCCAGTGCGGTCTGATGGGTGGTGAGAAGATCGTCCCAGTGACCCCGCCGGTCGAGGAAGGTGGCCGTGGCCCAGGGCAGCTGCCAGGCATGTGTGTCCAGGCCCTGGCGGACAGCCTGGTCGATGGCGGCCAGCAGGTTGGCGTGTTCGTTGATGAACCACTGCCACGCCTGTTCCTCGCTGGTGAACTGCTCCACGAGGGCCCCGGGTTCCGCGGAGCCGGGAACGATGGGATCTCTCCCCGGGTTGATACGCCGTTCCGCGGCGAACGCGCTGTGCAGATAGTAGTCGAGCGCGCGATGAGTCGCAGCGTGCCTGTCGCGCGTGGTGTCCTTGCTGGCCGCCTGCTCGGCTGCGTAGGTGCGGAGCAGGTCGTGGAACCAGTACCGGCGCGGGGTGTATTCGCTGAGCAGGTGCGCCCGGGTAAGCTCGGCGAGCAGCGTGCGAGCCTGTGCGCTGGGGACGGCGGCCAGTGAGGCTGCCACGGGCAGGTAGATGTCAGGTCCGGGATGCAGGCCTATCAGCCGTAGCATGCGGGCGGCGGGCGGCCGGAGCGCCTGGTAGGACCAGGAGAATGCGGCCCGCACGCTGGTATCCGGGTCGCCGGTGGTCAAGGTCTCGAGCCGGGCCGGTTCGTTCTGGAGCTCCCCGGCGATCGCATCGAGCGGAAAGCCCGGGTTCATGGCGGCGCGGGCGGCCACAATAGCCAGCGCCAGCGGCAGCCGGGCGCAGCGTTCTGCCAGCTCAGCGGCTGCGTCCATTTCGGCTTGCACACGGTCGTGCCCAATCCGGCGAGCCAGCAGCTCGACTGCCTCCGCCGGATCGAGCAGGTCCAGGGCGAGCGGCCGGGCGCCCTCGTGAGCGACAAGGTCGGCCAGCTCGTCCCGGCTTGTGATAACGGCAAGGCAGCCCGGGCTGCCGGGCAGCAGCGGCCGTACCTGCCTGGCGTCGCGGGCGTTGTCGAGTATTACCAGGACTCGCTGGCCCGCGAGCAGGCTACGGTACAGGGCTGACTGCGCGGCCGGGGCGGCCGGTATTTTCTGCGGTGAGATCTCGAAGGCGTCGAGAAAGCCGCGCACCGCCTCGGCCGGGTCCATCGGCGTGCCGGACGGATCGAATCCTCGCAGGTCGACATACAACTGGCCGTCAGGAAACTGGTCTGCGGCCTGATGCGCCCAGCGCAAGGCCAGGGCGGTCTTACCGATGCCGGCCGTGCCGCCGATAGCGGAAATGATCACTGCGCCGCTTTCCCCGGTCACGGCATCCAGCAGCGCCGTGAGACGGCGGAGTTCGCCGGAGCGGCCCGCGAAGTGGGGGATGGTTGAGGGAAGCTGCCGGGGCACCGGCAGCACACGCTTGTTCTGCGGGATTCGCGGGGCCGCCTTATCCGGTGGATAGGGGTTGTCCGGCAGCGAAATCCACGCGGGGACACTCGTCTCCTTCACGCTCACCTGGACCCGCCGCCAGGTCGCGGTGCCGCCGGATCGGCTGTGGGAGATGACCTCGCCGAAGAACCACGAGGAGGCGATCACCGCCAGGACTCCCGGTGATCCGGCGAGGGCTGCCTTGAGGGGCGCCGCGTCCAGGAGCCGGAATGCCAGGTTGACCGCCACGGACGTCGCCCCGTGATCATCGAAGATGACCTCACCGGCATGGAGCACCATCCGCAGACGGATCTGCTCTTCGGCGGGACGTGCCTCGTTGTGCTGGCGTAGCGCCGTCACCAGCTCACCAGGCAAAGATCCGGCGAACAGGTCCTTGGGTATGCCGGGACGCGCCAGGACGAATACGCCATCACCCCGGTCCTCGTGATGACATCTCCGCCAGGGAATGCCCGCCTTGGCGAATGCCTGCCGCAAGGCCCAGTACAGGCCCTCACGCACCGCGGCCTGGTGAGGGTTGGTCCGGCGGCGATCTCCGAACCCCTCGACGTCCACCGCCAAAATGGTCCGGTGCACGGCAGACTGCGGATCGATCATCCGAATCTCACAACCCGAACTGACTAGATGAGGTGCCCCCACGCACTGCTAGTTTGCCCGCACATGCCCGCTTAGAGCAACCAAAGTGTTGCCCTGGGTGGCGGCAAACGCGGTAACGCTGGGCTCTGCGGGGCGCCCACACGGCGCTGATCAAATACCGCACGCAGCCGTACCTTCCAGCTCGACTACGGCTCGCTTAAGGACGACCGTCCTGCCAGCAACACGTGTGAACTTTCCGGGGAACAGGTCACGCTGCCTATCGTCCGCCCCTGCCATCTGGCGCAACGACACCATCCGGCAGCCCGTCCTGCGCTCGCTTGTGGCCTGGGACCACCGACCTTGGAATTGATCCCTAGTACGGCAGCCGCACTAGGGGTTCTGACCTGCGGGGCGACCGGGCGGGCATAAAGGGGCAACCGCCTGCCGATTTCACGTGTTTGTGATGACAACTGAATCGAAGGCGGCTGCTGCCGTCAGGATAAGCGCGGGAACGGTGCTGCGGGGGTCAAGAGGCAGCACCTGGGCTGTGCGGGCCGGGTCGCCAACGGGATCAACACGGTGCACCTGTCCTATGTCCGGCAGGGCACCGGGCACGCGGTGATCGGCGCGCGGCAGTGGATTCCCTGCGAGCAGGTGGCTGATCCGGTGACATCCCTGGTGACGGGGCTGCCACTGGACCTGCGGTTCCAGACGAAGGGGCAGCTGGCCATCGCCATCTGTGCAGAGGCGCACGCTGACACCCGCGCCACCGTCGAGCACGGCTTCAGCGACCTCAAGAACGGGCGCATCGTGCTTCCGTGAGCACTAGCCACGCCACACCCGGCGCGGGCGATCCAGACATCGCCTGCGCCGCTGTGACGCGCCATGGCAAGCGACGAGCAGTAGACGATCGAAATGATCGCTTGGCGATGACCTCGGCAAAGACGTTCGTCCAGGCGTGGCCAGCGTGGCCGTGCTGGCCGGAGGCCGGATGGCAGAACGCACCCGGCGGGTCGGGCTGCTCAAGGCGGTGGGCAGCACGCCTGAGCTGGTGGCCGCCGTGCTGGTCGCCGAGAACCTGGCGCTGGCCGTGGTCGCGGCGGTAGCCGGGCTGGTCATCGGCTGGGCGACCGCCCCGCTGATCACCAATCCCGGTGCCGGGCTGATCGGCACCGCGGGCGCTCCCTCCATAACCCCCACGGCGATCGTCCTGACCCTCGCAGTAGCCCTGGCGGTCGCGCTGGCCTCGACGCTCGTGCCCGCAGTCAAGCATCGCGGTCACCTCCGCCGGGATCGTCGCCGTACTCACCTTCCGTGCCACCGCCGGAAAGGACCTCGGCGCGGGCAAGAGCCCGATCGGTGACCCCGTGGTCAGCCGGGACACCCAGATGCTGGTGGTGATCACGATCGTGCTGGTCACCCTGGCCATCCTCAACGCGACCTGTGCCGCCTGGGCCACGGTGCTGGACTCCCGGCGTACCGCGGCACTGTCCCGCGCGCTCGGCGCGTCTCCCCAGCAAGTTACCGCGGGCGTGATGTGGGCCCAGGTGCTGCCCGCGGTGCCGGGCGCCCTGGTCGGCATCCCGCTTGGCCTGTCACTGTTCCTGGCCGCCGACGACGGCGGGACGGTGGTCGTCCCCTCACCCTGGTGGCTGGCCACTGCCGTGGTCGCCATCCTGGCCGCCGTAGCCGTCATGGCCAGCATCCCCGCCCTCATAGGCGCCCGCGTCCCCGCGTCACAGGTCCTCCAAGCGGAAACGGGCTGATTCCCCCATTTTGGGGATAGACAGGCTGCGTCCGGCTGGCGAGAGTTGAATTCATGAAGCACCGCAGGATCACCCGCAAGCGCAACCTCCTCGCCGTCGGCGCGATGTCCGCTCTCGCCCTCGGTGCCCTGAGCGTGGCACCGAGCGCAGGCGCGGCGGGAGCGTCGCTGCCCGAGACGACCTCGCAGCCGTCCGTGCTGGGTGTTCCTGGCGTGCGAACAGAAGATACTCATGAGTGGGCCGGGTACGTGGCGACCGGCGGGGGGAAGCCTTTCACGTACGTCGCGGCGGAGTTCACGGTCGCAGCAGTCAACTGCGGCGTCACGCCTCACCTGTCGTGGACTTCCCAGTGGGTCGGCCTCGACGGGTGGCACGGCAAGACCGTCGAGCAGGTTGGCGTCAAGAGCGAATGCGGCGGTGACCGGGACTTGCCGCCGAACGCCGCGCATTACTACGCATGGTGGGAGATGTACCCGGGTCCGGTCCGTGTCCTCGAGCCCGTGAATGCGGGCGACACTGTAGAGGCTCAGGTTTACGAGATATCTCCGGGCGAGTACGCGCTGAGCCTGCAGGATGTGACCAAGGGCGGCGGGGAGGCGGGCGAGGTCGAGTTCTGCCACGCGTGCAAGAACGCCTCTGCCGAGGTCATCAGCGAGGGGTACAACGAGGATGACTGGAAAGGCCCGGCTGACTTCGGCCGGGAGAGCTTCTCCGACATCTCCCTCGGGGAGTACACGGACCTGATCGGCAACTTCTCGTCGACAATCTGGACCAACATCGCTGCCATCCAGGACCAGGAGAACAGCCATGGAGACCTGGTAGTAGACGCGGACCCCACCCCGCTGTCGGCTGGCGGCACCGCGTTCTCCGTCGTCTGGCACAGCGACAAGTAGGGCACAGCGACAAGCGGGCGGCTGGGTGCCTAGCTCCAGATCGTGACGTATACCGGCGGGCGGAAACGCGAGGGAGGAACGCCGGCGGATGGCGAGCGCATCAGGTGCATCGCTTCGGGGGTGCCGAGGAACCGGCGGAAGGAGCTGGCCGCGGTGGACCTGTGCTGGCGTTCGAGCGAGGTGACCTGCCAGCACGCCTCCCTCGGCGTGCCAGGCACCTCAACGCGGGACAGTTCGCCGCGGCGGATCTGCTGTGCGACGAGATGCTCGACTGCCGGGCACACGCCGGTACCGTCGGCCGCGGCGGCCCACGCGGCCGTCTGGTTGGGGAACACCCTGATCCGGTCCTCGGGGATGCCCAGGCTGGCCAGCAGCTGGCCAGTCTCGCTGCCCGGGTCAAGGCCGGACGGGTCGACCAGCCACAGCCACTGCCGGGCGCTGCCGCGCAGCTGAGGCTGGCCGGCCGTGACGACGACGAGGCGGTACTTGAAGATCGGCTCGGTCACCACGGCGAGTTCCGGATCGGTCGGCGTGCCGGAGCCGATCGCGATGTCGGCGAGCCGGTTGGCGACCAGGACGCTCATCTCCTTGGTCACCGCGACCCCGGCGGACACCTCGACGGAGCCGGAGAACCGCCGGGTGAACGCCTCCATCAGCGGGCCCACGATGAACTCGGCGAAGGCGGAGGTGGACACCAGCCGCAGCTGCTCGGGGGCGCCCTGCGCCGCTCGCACTGCGGCATGCGCTTCCGCGCCGAGGATGACCATCTGCGACGCGGTGGCAAGCAGCCTGCTGCCGCCCGCGGTCAGCGTCATTCCGACGGGCCCGCGGGTGACCAGCTGGTCACCCAGGTGCAGGCGAAGCGCCGACAGTGCCTGGGAGACCGCGGACTCGCTGACTCCGAGCGCGTTGGCGGCCGCGGTCACCGAGCCGAGCCGGGCGACCAGCACGAACGCGTTCAGCTGCGTGAGGGTCATCTCACTTCCGATTATTGCTCACGGACCGGCCATGCGGTTGCTCACGTTAAAGCTGTTATGTATCTATAGGATGGCCAGCACTAATGACCACAGCAGCGGGTTAGCAAGGACAGGGCGCATGGGCGACGAGCGGGAGAATCTGACCTGGCAGATGTTCGGAACGGCGTCCAGGGAACTGGCCACGGCCATCGCTGCCGACGGTTTCGAGCCGGACGTGATCCTCTCAATCGCGCGGGGCGGCCTGTTCGTGGCCGGCGCGCTCGGCTACGCGCTGGCGGTGAAGAACCTGCTCGTGGTGAATGTCGAGTTCTACGACGGCGTGGGCTCCACCCTGGCCATGCCGGTCATGCTGCCGCCAGTGCCGAGCGCGGTGGACTTCTCCGCGAAGAAGGTGCTGGTGGCCGACGATGTGGCCGATTCAGGGCGGACGCTGGAGCTGGTCTACCTGTTCCTCAAGGACCAGGTCGAGGATGTGCGGTCGGCCGTCATCTACGAGAAGCCGCGCTCGCTGATCACGTGCGACTACGTGTGGCGGCGCACCGACCGGTGGATCAACTTCCCGTGGAGCAGCGATGATCCCGTCGTGTACCGCCCCGGCCAGGTCCTCGACGCCTAGCTCTGCGAATAACCGTACTGGGGGATCATCGTGGTCGTAGTGGTGCGGCCGCCCGCGAGCCAGTACAGCTGGATCAGGTGGGTGGGAGTGGGCACGAAGAACGCGGCGTACTCGCGGCCAGCCACCACGACTGGGTGCACGATCATCGCCCCGTCGCCGGTGAGCAGCGCTATCAGCTGGGAGGTGCCCGGTCCGGCCGAGACCGCGAAACCGGTACCGACACCGGAATCCGCGGGGAACGCGAGCGGCAGCGCCACGATGGTGTCGGGGCCCTGCGGAGTGCTGATCGGGCCGCAGGTCTCGATCCGCTCCGCCTTAGGATCTGCCGCGCTCTCATCTAGATATGAGGTGCTGAGGGTAAAGCAATCCCCGGCTGTGCCGAACGCGACCTTGATTGACCAGGGCAGGCCGAAGGCTCGCCCGGTGGCGATCGTGGCGGTGGCCAGCTGACTGTGCATGGTGTCCAGGCTCTGCCAGACGCCGTCGACCTGCGGGTCGGCGAGTGTGGGCAGCGGCTGCGAGAGCAGGGCAGGCACGGCGTAGGTGGCAGCCAAGCCAGCCTGGATCAGCAGCTGGCTGGCCTGGCGGTAGCCGAAACCGGCCAGATGGAACTGCGTGCCGCACACGGTGACGGTAACTGGCGTGGCCGAGACCGGGGCACCGCTGGAGGGGTATACCCGAATCTGGCCGATGCCCGCGGGCACCTGAATGAACGCGAAGCCAGCACCGGGCAGCCAGGATCCGGGCACGATGAAGGCGGGACTGCCGACGTGCGTCTGCGGGTACAGGCCCTCGCTGGGGAAGACGGGGACCGCGTCCGTTCCGTTGAGGGTGACTCCCGGCTGGCATTGGTAGCCAGGATCCGCGATATCCCGCACCGCAAGCCGCCAGTTCCGGCCGGCCGCCGTGCCCCGGGCGAACACCCCGTCCGTCCCGGCCGATCTGGTCAGCGCGGTAGTAACGATCACCGGCGCCGCGACAGCTGGCGCTGGATGCTCGTGCGTCACATGGCGGGGGAGCAGCATGGGGACGGCGACCGCGACCGTGACGCAGGCGAGAACCGCGATCACGGTGATACGTGCGCCGCTACTGAGGTGATCGACCACGGATTTTGCGCGCAGGTACCAGCGCGGTGGCTGCCAGCCCGGCCCGTCGGGGCCGTCCCGGCCGCTGCTGAGGACGTCTGGATCATCGGTGGGATCGATCACGCTCACCTTCCCTGACAGCAGAGTAGGTCAGGGCGTGGTCAGCTTCCACTTCACAGGTCGAATGTGCCGCGCAGTTTTCCGTTGATCAGGAAGTTCAGCCGGTGCCGCAGGTGCCGGATCGTCTCCGGAGGGGGCGCCATGTCCGGTGTCAGCAGCCGCCAGCGCACCGCACAGCCGCCGTCCTTGGGCCGTAGCTCGAAGCGAACCTGATCACCTGGCCGGGCGGGCCACAGGGACGACCAGACAACCAGGGCGGGCCTGCTGGCCTCGAGGACCCGCGGGGCGACTTCGCCCGCTTCAAGCACGAGCCATCCGCCGCTGGGGTGCTGCGGATCGGCCAGTGCTTCCCAGACCACCCATGCGGGCGGCGCCTGGGTCCGCTCCTTGCTGGCAAGCTCGTCCACGACCCTCACCCTCTGCGCACGCCTGCCAGGTTACCCCGCGGATCACCGAGCGTCCGAGCCCCAGATCTACCGGGCGCTCGATGAGCCGGACGAGGCATGACTGTCATGATTACTTCGGATCCCATTTGCGTTATCCGGCTTCCAGGATGAATCCAGCCGGGCAATAACCGGATCGTGTCTGCTTACCTACTCCCGGGCATCGGGAACGAGCGTGAGGATCCTGCTCATGGTCTGGGGGACAGCCCCGGCTTGCGTGAGTGCGGTGAACGCGTGACTGCGCCACCGAATAAGCTGGCGGGCGTTCTGCGGGATACCCAGTAGCCTGCAGAAGAAGTTGTGCATAATGCGAGCCCAGCCCATGGCTGTCTCGACGTCTTCCATGCCCCAGGCCCGCTTCGGCGTCGCCGCGCCGATGGCCGTCACCTGGAAGCCGCCCGCTTCCGGCACGGCCATGACGTGGAATAGCATGACGCCGCCCCTGCCGCCGACCTGCCACTCGACGCTGCCGTCGGGTTCCTGGTGGGTCCTCGGGCTGCCGAACATCCGCTTGGTAACCGGTGCCGAGGCCTTGACCCCTATCGCGAGTACCTGATCCAGCGCCAGGCCCGTGACGGTGATCGACTCGGCCGTCTTCGCGCGAACTCCGGTGTGTCTCTGGTAAGCGATCTTGATCCAGAGAGCGATCACGAGAATGACGAGAATAACGGTGATCATGAAACCCCACCCCAATACATTGCGAAAGTATCGCCCTACCCCAGGGACAATCTTCGCCATCGCGCCACCTACAGCGCTAGTCTGATTACAGGACAATTGCGTAGAAAGATGACATTTACATGACACGCCCGCTGGACCAGGATGCCTCGGCGACAACGCTTGTCACGACAGAAATCAGAGTGCTGAGAAAGGGGCGCGGTCTGGGGGCGAGTGACCTGGATCAGCGGATAGGGCCGCACCTGCGGGAGCTTGCCGCGGACGTGGCCGCTAGCGATATCTCCGGGCTCCGGCGCGTGCTGGCCGGCGAGTTCGGCAGCCGGGCTGCCCGGCTGCCGCCCGACCTGCGTGGCGCGATCATGGCCAGTCTCGGGCTTTCCCCGATAACCAGGCAGATGCCACATTTCGGCGAACGGGTTGCCTGGCTGGCCGAGCAGTCCGGGCGTAACTACCGGACCGTCCTGCGTCGCATTGATGCGGCCGAGCAGCTGCTGGCCGAGGAGATCGCGGGGGAGCTGTGGCGCCGCCGGGGCCGTCCGGCGGCCGCGGTCGATGGCTGGTACCTGGACGAGCTTCGCACCGTGCTCCGCCTGGACACCCGGACTCCGGAGTCTCATGAGCGCCGCCGCATCGTTGCTACCCAGGCCGGCCTGACGGAGGTCATGGCCTGGCTTGATGTCCCGCGGGGAAAGGACCAGCCCCGGCTCGGCCTGCAGGCCGAGGTCGTCTACGGCGGCAGCCTGCTGCGGCGCGAGGAACCGTCGCAGAGCCGGGTCCAGTTCTTCATCAAGCTGCCAAGACCGCTGCAGCCAGGAGAGACACACGACTACGAGCTCATCCTGCGAGTGCCGGAGGGCGGGCAGATGCGCCCGCATTACATCTTCACGCCAGAGTGCCGGTGCAACTCCTTCGACCTCAGGGTGCGCTTCGACCTGGGGCACATCCCGTCTCGCGTCCGGCGCGTCGATGGCGAGACGGTCCGCATGTTCGAGGGCGCGCCGTTCAACGATGAGCAGCTCGTCGTCGACGCGGCCGGAGAGGTGCACGTCTGGTTCGGCAGTCCGGCGCTGTACCTGGGATATGGCCTGCAGTGGGATCCGGCATGATGCGGGCCGGGGCTCGTCCGTACGTCGCGGCCAGGCCCCGGCCGGAAACCACCGCTCCTGCGTGTTACCTGGCGAGCCAGGACAGCACCGACAGGACCGCCACCAGGATCAGAATTGCGCCATGGGGCTCCATGCTGTGCTCGCGCCTCCTTTCCGGCCGTGCTGGCCGTGCCCATAGTCCAAGGCAGAACGGGCTGTTGCGCCGCGGCCAGCGAACGCAGGCGAAGAGCTATCGTCTCCGCCCTGCTTGACATGGCTGTTCTCGGCTGGCTTGCCAAGCGCCGGGCGAATGCCCGCGAACGCACCTAGGCGGTACCGTGGCACGGAATCAGCGGGGAGATCCCGACCTGCCGCCGGGGCCGGCCAGGGATCTGGTCGCGTTGTTCCGGCGGCTGCGCGGCCGGAACCCGCTGACGATCGGCCAGCTGGCGGTCAGGACCCAGCTCGCGGCCGGACATATCAGTGAAGTGCTGCGTGGCTGGAAGACGCCGAGTCCGGACGCCGCAGCGGCCATCGCGCACGCGCTCGGCGCGGATGAGCGTACCGTCCTGCGGGCCCGCCGTCTTGCCGAGGACCTGGCCGAGCTCAATCGCTACAACCGGGCCAAGGAGCGGAGCAGGAAGCCGCCCGAGCAGGGTGTCACCGCCGTCGCGGGGCGAGCCGTGGTTGCCCGGCTGCGGGGCCATGAGGAACTGCTGCGCCGGGCGCGGATTCTCTGGGTGGATGATCACCCGGAGAATAACCTGCCGGTCGCCGGCCTGCTGCGCCACTTCGGAGCCAGCGTGGACCTGCCGCGCTCCAACGCGGAGGCGATCGGCCTGATGGGCGCGGGGCGGTACGACGTCGTCATCTCCGACGTCGCCCGTGATGATGAGGGTGCCGGCAGCGAGCTCAAGGGCATCGAGCTGGCCGAGCTGATCTTCGACCGATGGGGTCTTCGGCCGATCCTCTTCGTCGGCCGGTTCAACCCCGCGACCCTTCCCTCGGCATCTCCCGCCCAGCGGCTGGAACTGATCCAGCGGATCCAGCGCAGCACCTTCGCGATCACCAATCGCGTGGACGAGGTCCTGCAGTACGTGCTGGACATGCTGGAGCGGGGTGGTCAGGAGGGCTGAGTGGCCGGGCGGGCAGATCCGTGGGCGAGCAGCGCGACGTGCAGGGAGGCGCGGGACTCGGCCGAGTCAAGGGAAACCCCGAGGATCCGCTCGATGCGGCGCAGCCGCTCGTAGAACGTGGGCCGGGCCAGGTGCGAGTTCTTGGCCGCCTCCGCCTTGTTCCCGCCGGCCGCGAGGTAGGTGCCGAGTACCGCGAGCAGTTCCGCGCCCCGCGGGTTCGCCAGCAGCGCGCCGAGTTCCCGCTCGACGAACGTCTGCAGCCTGGGATCATCGCGCAGCAGGTGCAGCAGGCCGCGCAGGTGCAGGTCGGGCAGCCGGTAGAACAGCGGCCGATCCGGTTCCGGACTCCTGGCGGCCACCTCTGCCACCTGGCCCGCCTCGAGAAAGGAACGCCGGACCTCCCGGATCGAGTCCGCCGCCGCGCCTGCCCCGAGCACCCAGCGCCCGGTGCTGAGACGCTCGAAGACCCGGGTCGCGATGGCGGTGAGCACCCGGTCGGCATCCGCCTGCGGGGTCAGGGACAGCAGGGCGCCCGCCTGCACGTCGTCCAGCGTGCCGACCAGGGCGGGGACCTGCTCGGCACGGCACGCGGCCGCCACCGTGTCCGCGGCCTCCAGCACCCGGGTGTGCGCGGAGATACCAGGCACGTCCGCCTGCCCGCCTCCTGAACTGCCCCCTGTACTGCTGAGCCGCAGCGCGATCGCGATGAGCTGGCGTCCGTCCACCGGCACCCCGAGTGCCCGGGCCCGCATCGCCGCCTCGGCCGGGTCGGTGTGCGCCTGGGCGATGATGCCGCTGATCAGGGTCCGGTGCGCCTGCCGCTCGACGCTCTCCGCGTGCCGGGTCAGCAGCCGTCCCAGCGCCAGCGTGGTGGCGGTCCGCTCGATCAGCACCGTGTCCGTCGCCGCCGGCTGTGCGCCGCACACCAGGATCACCCGGCCCCAGTCCTCGCCGCGAGCGCCGACCGGCGTGACCAGCCAGCCGGACGCCTGGTCGAACGCGGTCCGGCCGCGCATCTGGACCGCGCGGCTGCGGCCGGCGAACCCGGCCAGCAGCCGGGCCGGGTCGGCTCCGACGGGCTCGCACGCCAGGACCCGGTGCGAGAGGTCCGCCAGGATGACCGGGCGGCCGGCCAGCGTGGCGGCCTGCCGGACGATCTCGTCGGGGGAGGCACCGGCCACGGACAGCTCGGTGAACACCTCGTGCAGCCGCTCGGAGGCCCGCAGCTCCTCAAGCTGCGCGTCGATGATCCGGGCGTGCACCGCCTCGGTGATCTCCACGAACGGGACCTCACGCTCGAAGGCGATCAGCGCCATGCCACGCTCCTGCGCCGCCCGGACCAGGGCGGCGGGCAGCGCCGAGGTATACCGGCGGCCAAGCTCCACCGCCAGGGCGCTCACCCCGGCCGCCGCGAGCTCGCCCGCGTACCTGGCCAGCAGCTCGCCGTCCGCGGGCAAGGCGATCCCGGTAGTGAGTACCAGCTCGCCGCCCTGCAGCAGGTGCGCGGCGTCGGCCAGCTCGAGCACGTGGACCCAGCGGACGGGCGCGCCGAGGCGGTCCGCGCCAGCTACTACCCGGGGGCTGCCGCGCCTGAGCACGTCAAGATCGAGCAGGTCGGCTACCGTGGGTAGCACTTATTTCCCATTATGTTAAGCATGGTGGATAGAATCTTACAGAGTGTCGGATAGGGCGACGGCCCTGGTGGGGGACACTTAGGAGCATGCCGGAGCTTCTAGCCCGCCACCGGGCGGTCATCCCCAGCTGGGTGGGCCTGTATTACGGCGACCCCATCGAGATCGTGAGCGGCAAGGGCTGCCGGGTAACCGACGGCCAGGGCCGCAGCTACCTGGACTTCTTCGCCGGCATCCTGTACCTGATCAGGAACCAGGTGGAGCTGGCGGAGAAGATAGTGCGGCTGTCCGGGATTCCGGACGCGAAGGTGTATTTCACGAACTCAGGCACCGAGGCCAACGAGGTGGCGCTGCTGGCCGCAGTCAGTGCCAGGCACGCCGACCAGGTACTGGCGATGCGGGGCGGCTACCACGGTCGCTCGTTCGGCGCCGTCGCGGTAACCGGAAACCCTTCATGGAAGATGACCAGCCACAGCCCGTTCTGCGCTCATTTCCTGCATGGTACGGACGGCTGGTCTTCGCAGGCGTGCGTGGCCGACCTGCGGGGGCTGCTGATCTCGGACGAGGTGCGGACCGGGTGGGGGCGGACCGGGGAGCACTTCTGGGGGATCGGCGCGCACGGTGTTGTCCCGGACGCGATGACGTTCGCGAAGGGGCTCGGCAACGGGTTCGCGATCGGCGGGGTCGTGGCGCGGGGCGAGCTGCTCGACGGGATCCGAGGGAACGGGATCTCCACGTTCGGCGGCAACCCGCTGTCCACCGCGGCGGCTAATGCAACCCTCGACTATCTGCTATCACATGATTTGCAGCGGGCCGCAGCTGTTAACGGCACTCTAATCATTAACGGGCTCAGGGCGGCGGTGGCGGACCTGCGAGTGGTCGGGGAGGTGCGAGGCAAGGGGCTGATGTTCGCCGTCGACCTGGTCCACCCGGTGACCGGAGAGCCCTCGCCAGCCCTGGCAGGACGGGTACTGGAAGTGGCGAGGGAGCGCGGGCTGCTGATCGGCAAGGGCGGGCTCTACGGGCACGCGCTGCGGATGGCGCCGCCGCTCATGCTGACCGAGGACGAGGCTAAGGAAGGCCTGGCATTGCTAATAGACGCATTGCGGGCCGTCAATGAGGAGGCTATACGTGGCTAAGCGCTGCACGCATTGGATTGGCGGGAAGGCGTGGGATGGGATAGCCGAGCGCCAGGGCGACGTCTACGACCCGGCGACCGGCCAGGTGACAGGAAAGGTCGACTTCGCGACCCCGGCCGAGGTCGACGCCGCGGTGGCGGCCGCCACGGACGCGTTCCGCGAGTGGGGCAGGACCTCGCTGGCCAAGCGCGCCACGGTGATGTTCGCCTTCCGGGAGCTGGTGAAGTCCCGCACGGCCGAGCTGGCCGCGGCGATTACCGCCGAGCACGGCAAGGTGGCCTCCGACGCGGCAGGCGAGGTCGCCCGCGGCCTCGAGGTCATCGAGTTCGCCTGCGGCATCCCGCACCTGCTCAAGGGCGGCTACTCCGAGAACGTCTCGACCAACGTCGACGTGTACTCGATCCGGCAGCCGGTCGGCGTCGTGGCCGGCATCACGCCGTTCAACTTCCCGGCCATGGTGCCGATGTGGATGTTCCCGATCGCGATCGCGTGCGGCAACACGTTCGTGCTCAAGCCTTCGGAGAAGGCCCCGTCGGCGTCGCTGCTGATCGCGGAGCTGCTGGCCGAGGCCGGGCTGCCTGACGGCGTGTTCAACGTGGTGCACGGGGACAAGGTCGCGGTGGACGCGATCTTGTCGCATTCGGGGATCGGTGCGGTGAGCTTCGTCGGCTCCACGCCCGTTGCCCGGTACGTATACGAGACGGGTACCGCGAACGGCAAGCGCGTCCAAGCGCTCGGCGGCGCCAAGAACCACATGGTCGTGCTGCCGGACGCGGACCTCGACCTGGCCGCCGACATGGCGGTGAACGCGGGATTCGGCTCGGCGGGGGAGCGCTGCATGGCGATCTCCGCCCTGGTCGCGGTCGACCCGATTGGGGACGACCTGGTGTCGCGGATCCGTGATCGGATCGCCGGGCTGCGGGTCGGGCCTGGTAACGACGAGCGCTCGGAAATGGGGCCGCTGGTCACCGGCGCGCACCGGGACAAGGTGGCGTCGTACCTGGATTCCGGCGTCCGCGAGGGTGCCACGCTGGCGGTCGACGGGCGGGCGCATCCGGTGCTCGGCGGGTCGGCCGACGGGTTCTGGCTGGGGCCGACCGTGCTTGATCACGTCACGACGGCGATGTCGTGCTACACCGACGAGATCTTCGGGCCGGTGCTGAGCGTGCTGCGGGCGCCGTCCTACGACACCGCTGTCTCGCTGGTCAACGACAGCCCGTACGGCAATGGCGTGGCGATCTTCACCTGCGACGGCGGTGCGGCGCGGAAGTTCGTGTCCGAGGTGCAGGTCGGCATGGTCGGCGTGAACGTGCCGATCCCGGTGCCGATGGCGTACTACTCGTTCGGCGGCTGGAAGGCGTCGCTGTTCGGCGACACCCACGTGCATGGCGCCGAGGGCGTGCACTTCTACACCCGCGGCAAGGTCGTCACGTCCCGCTGGCTCGACCCGAGCCACGGCGGCGTGAACCTGGGCTTCCCGGTGAACAGCTAGGAGTTTCCCGGTCCTGGTCCCGGCTCCTGGTTCCCGGCAGGGCAGCGGCGCGGCAGGAGTTTCTGCCGTCCCGCTGCTGTCTCCCGTGCCGCTGCTGTTGTCCGTGCTGCTGCTGTGTCCCGTGCGCTGGTCAGGCCCGCGTCGACACGTTGCCGTCGGTGCTGCTGGCCAGCATCTCAAGGTCCTTGCGCAGCGGCCGTGTGGTCAGCCGGGGCGCGAACGCGAGCAGCGCGGCTAGCGCGACGCTGACCGCGGCCAGGACTCCGGCTACCGCGAGTACTGGCCAGAGAACAGATCCGATGGAGCTCATGTGCTCCGCCTCCCCGATGAGATAATCTCCCCGATATAAAGGTAATTTTAGAATCATTCAAAATGTACCGTTCGGGATGGACCATTGCAAGGGATCAAGCTGACTCCGACGTCCTACATCGTGCTCGGGCTGCTCGCGCGCAGGGAAAGGACTCCGTACGAGCTGAAGACCTCGGTCGCGGAGGGAGTCGGCAACATGTGGTCGCTGCAGCACACGCAGCTGTACGCCGAGCCCGAGCGGCTGGCCGCATCCGGCTACCTCACCGTGACCCAGGAGGAGACCGGCCGGCGGCGCAAGCTGTACCGGATCACCGACGCCGGCCGGGAGGCGCTGGCTGACTGGCTGGCCGCGCCGCCCACCGACGAGCTGCCGGAGATACGCGACATCCACCTGCTCAAGGTGTTCTTCGGTGCCGATCCGCTGCCGATCGCCCGCAGGCAGGCCCGCGCGCACGAGGCCAAGCTCGCCGAGTACCAGGAGCTCACGGATTGCCTGGAGAAGGCGCTCGAATTCGGCCAGGCCATGGCGCTGCGAGCGGGCATAGCCCACGAGCGCGAGATGATCCAGTTCTGGCTAGACGTAGCCGAAGCCGCCGACTTACGCGCGGCTCGGTGTGCTGGGGTGCCGGCCTGGGGGGTGCGGGGCGGCACGGCCCGGGGTGCGGGTGCCGGGCCAGCGGTGCGGGGTGCTGGGTCGGGTGCTGAGCCGGGGGTACTGGCCCGCCGCGACTCACGCAAGGCCGGCTGGCGGATTTGGACGGAAATTCGATGCTCGGCGGAGGATTACTGGTCGTTTTTGACTCGTTTTCTTCCGTCGGGCACGAATCTTCCGTCAAAGCTGCAGGTCACATTCGGACATAACGGGCATTGCTGGGTATGGTGAGGCTAGCCCTACCTGGCTTTCGGGGGTCCGGTATATGGGCGCTGCGGGGCGGTATGGCATAGCGTCGGGACCATGTTCCTCATCCGCGACCTGGTGTCGCCGCGCACCTGGCTGGCCATGGTGCATCACCTGGCCGGGCTGCTCATCGGCTCCGCGGTTATCTTCGTGGTCATGGCTGGTCTCGGCTTCGGCATCGGGCTGCTGCCTATCGCGCTGATCGGCTTGCCCATCCTCGGCCTCACGATGCGGCTGGCCGGCTGGTTCGCCCGGGCCGAGCGGGCCAGGTTCGGATTCTTTCTCGACAAGCAGATCAAGGAATGGCCGGCCGGTACCCGGCCCGGCTTCCGCTGGGGGATCTTCCCGCGGCTGACCGTGCTGAAGGAGCGGGCACCGTGGGCGGAAATCGGCTACGCGGTGCTGCGGTTCCCGGTTAGCGCCGTCGCGGCGGCGGTCAGCATCGGGATGTGGACCCTGGGGCTGGTGATGCTCACCCTGCCGCTGTACAACCGGCTGCTGCCGGACGGCGGTGCCCACATCGGCGGCGTCCTGATCCACGGTCCAGGGGCGATGCTCGTCTCGGCGGTCGCAGGCTGCGCGACCCTGCTGGCCGCCGCGCAGGTGACCAGGGCCCTGGCAGCGGTGGACGCGGTCGTCGCGGAGACCCTGCTCAGCCCGCCGGCCGACCTGGCCGGCCTGACCGCACGGGTCAGCCAGCTCGAGGTAAGCAGGGAAAGGGTGATCGACGCCGCCGAGGCCGAGCGGCGCCGGATCGAGCGGGACCTGCACGATGGCGCCCAGCAGCGGCTGGTCGCGCTCGCCATGGAGCTGGGCCGGGCCAAGGCGAAGTTCGGCAATGACGTCGATGGCGCCATGCAACTTGTCGACCAGGCGCACGCCCAGGCCAAGGAGGCCCTCACCGAACTGCGGAACCTGGTCCGCGGCGTGCATCCGCCGGTGCTGACCGAACGCGGCCTGGACGCCGCGCTGTCCGGGCTTGCCGCGCTCTGCCCGGTGCCGGCCGACGTGCACGTAGACGTCCCCGTCCGGCCGAAGGCAACGATCGAGGCGGTCGCGTACTTCGTCGTCGCCGAGGCGCTCACCAACATCGCCAAGCACGCGCGGGCCAGCCACGCGAGCGTCGTGGTGGAGGGCCACGGGTATCCGGGCACGCTGACCGTCATGATCAGTGACGACGGCATAGGCGGTGCGGACCCGGCGGGCGCGGGGCTCAAGGGCCTGGCGGACCGGGTGTCCGGCGCCGACGGCCAGCTCCATATCGAGTCCCCATCTGGCGGCCCGACGATCATCGCGGTGACGCTGCCATGCGCGTAGTCATCGCGGAAGATTCGGTCCTGCTGCGCGAGGGGCTGACCCGGCTGCTCACCGAGGCCGGCCACGCCGTCGTCGCCGCCGCGCCGGACGCCGAGCAGTTCCTGCGCGCCGTCGACGCGCACAAGCCCGACGTGGTCGTGGTCGATGTGCGGATGCCGCCCACCTTCACCGACGAGGGACTGCGGGCCGCGCTGGTGGTGCGCGACCGCTGGCCCGATACCGGCGTGCTCGTGCTGTCGCAGTGGGTGGAGGAGCGGTACGCCACCGAGCTCATTTCCGGCCGCCCGCACGGCGTGGGATACCTGCTCAAGGACCGGGTCGCCGACGTCAGCGAGTTCCTGGACGCGCTGTGCCGGGTGGCCGACGGCGGCAGCGCGCTCGACCCCGAGGTCGTCGCCCAGCTGCTCGCCCGCACCCGGCACCCGATCAGCGATCTGACGCCGCGCGAGCGGGAAGTGCTCGCGCTGATGGCAGAAGGCCGCTCGAACGCCGCCATCGCGGAGGCCCTCGTGGTCGGCAGCGGGGCCGTGGAAAAGCACATCAACAACATCTTCACCAAACTCGGCCTCCCCCCGGGGGATGACCGCGGCAACCGCCGCGTGCTCGCCGTGCTGCGCTATCTCGGAACGGGATGAACCATGGAGCTGACCTCGGGGCGTATCGCCGCTCTCATCATGGGTGTGCCGGTCACCCTGTCCCTCATCGGCTGGGCCGGCTACAACGTGGTCGCCGCCATCAGCCCGGGCAGTTACCCGTTCAGCTACGGCATCCCGCTGAGCAATAGCCAGGTGAACGTCGGCATCGACGCCGGCAACCTGACGCTGCACCAGGGCGGCACCGCCGGCAGCGCCGAGATGACCGGCGCCGTGCACTACACGCTGGAACCGCCCAGCCTCTCCGAATTCCCTGGGATGAACAATCAGCCGCAGTACAGCTTCAACTGTGCCTCGGTACCGCAGGGTACCTGCGACTCCGACGCGACCCTCGCCGTCCCGGTCCGCACGGCGGTAACGCTGGACACCGGCGGCGGCAACGCGCTGGTGAACGCCTTCACAGGGAGCCTCACCCTGACCACCGATGGCGGCAACATCAATACCGGCAGCCTGTCCGGCGACCTGAACCTGAACACTGGCGGCGGGAACCTGTACTCCAGCCAGCTCGATGAGAGCAGCGCGCCGCAGCATGAAAGCAGCACGCTGCAGCTCGGCGCTGAGGGCGGCAACGTCGCGGTCGGCACCCTCACCGCGCCGGGCGCCGACATCGACTCGGGTGGCGGCGACGTCACGATCTCTACCGCGCTGGCCACCAGTAAGCTGCTGCAGATCAGCGCCGAAGGCGGCAACATCACGGCCAGCGGCGTGGACGCACCGGACGCCGAGATCGACTCGGGTGGCGGCGACATCACGCTCACGTTCAGCCAGGTACCGAATAACCTGCAGCTCACGGCCGAAGGCGGGGACATCACAGTGGTGCTGCCGGCCGGCGACGCCAAGTACCGGATCAGCGCTGACGCCGAGGGCGGCAACATCAACGCGATGCCGCAGGACGATCCGAAGGCGACGAACGTCATCACGGTCGACAGCGGCGGCGGTGACATCAGCATCATCGAAGCGAGCTGAGTACCGTGAGGGCGTTCCCGGTGCCGAGGTTGCTTGGCACGTCCACGTAGAACAGGGACCGGCCGACGACCACCACCGCGCTCAGCGAGCTTGTCCAGGCCAGGTGCTGCCCCGGGTACCGCACCGTATACAGCAGCATCCAGGCTGGCTTGCCGCCGATCCGGGTCGCCTTGCTGCTCACCACGCCGCGCACCTGCTCGCCCGAGGACACCGAATCCATGACCCTGGTGGCCGCCCCCGACAGGCCCGCCCCCCAGAACGCCCGTGGCAGCGCCCCCGAGCAGGCGTTGCCGTACAGGGCATGGCCGCCAGCCATGATCCCCGCCACGGTGCCTTCCCCGCCGGTCCAGCGGACCCCGTGCAGGGGCAGCGCCGCGGGGCAGCCCGATGTCCAGGGTGAGCCGAGCAGGTCGTAGGAAAGGCCCGTCACCGAGTCAACGACCCGCACGGCGGCGGCCGGTGAGCTGGACGTGGCCGCGGACAGCTGCGTCGTAGCCGGCATCCGGTCGAGCACCAGCACCATGCGGGTGATGACCGTCAGCGCCACCAGGGTCAGCACGGTGAACACCGACATCAGCCACGCACGGCGGCGCCGCTTCCGCTCCCGCCGTCTGCGGGCAGCGGCCGCCACCACGGCAGCCGCCGTCGCTCGGTCCATGCCGTCAGGGTAAGTCTCCGTACCCCGGTACGGAAGAGGCAAGTGCCGGCGCCCCTTCCTGAGCCCGCACCCGGGCCCGTCCGGACCCCCACGTCACGGCGAACCCGACGGCCAGCGCCACCAGCACGCCGAGGTTGGCGCCCGACCATGCCCCGGTCTTCCCGCCGAGCCCGAACGGCTTGAGCAGGTATCCCTGCCAGGTCAGCCAGGTGGCGCTGACGTTCGTCACCAGGCCCCAGCCGATCGCCGTGCCCGCGACCACGGTCAGCACCGGCAGCCACCGGATGTCGCCGTACCGGCCATGACTGTCGTAGAGCGCGGCCTCGTCATAGTCATGCCGCCGCAGCAGGATGTCGGCGAGCATCACCCCGCACCAGGCCGCTATGGCCACGCCCAGCGTGATGAGGAAGCCCTCGAACTGCCCGACGAAGTTGTGCGCCACGAAAACCACGTAGAACGATCCGACCGTCATCACGGTCCCGTCGATCAGGGCGGCCACATACCGCGGCACCCGCAGGCCCGCGGTCAGCAGTGCCAGCCCGGAGGAGTAGATGTCAAGCACCGAGCCGCCTATCAGCCCGAGCACCGCCACGATGATGAAAGGCACAAGGAACCAGGTGGGCAGCAGCGTCGCCAGTGCACCGATCGGGTCGTTCCCGATGGCGCTGCTCAGCGAGGTGGAGGAGCCCGCCAGCAGCAGCCCGAAGACCAGCAGGAACACCGGTGCCACCGCCCCGCCGAACGTCGTCCACCCGATGATGCCCCGCCCGGCCGCCCGCCTCGGCAGGTACCGTGAGTAGTCCGCGGCGCAGTTCACCCAGCCGAGCCCGAACGCGGTGGCCATGAACACCAGCGCACCGATCAGGTCCTGCGCCGAGCCGCCCTTGATCGCGGACACGGCATGCCAGTGGATCTTGTCCGCCACCAGCGCTAGGAACACCACGGTGAACACCCCGGTGATCACCGTGATCCAGGTCTGCATCCGCATGATGATGTCGAAGCCCATCACGCCGCCGTACACCGTGAGCGCGACGGTGACGATCAGCGCGCCGACCTTGACGCCGTCGCCGCTGTACCAGCCGAGCCGCTCGAACACGGTGGCGGTGGCGAGCGTGGCCAGGACGACCAGCACGGTCTCCCAGCCCACGGTCAGCAGCCACGAGATGACTGAAGGCAGCGCGTTCCCGCGCACCCCGAACGCGGCCCGGCTGAGCACCATCGTCGGCGCCGACCCCCGCCGGCCGGCCACGGCGATGAACCCGCAGAGCAGGAACGACGCAACGGTGCCGATCACGCCGACGATGAGGGCCTGCCAGAACGAGATGCCGAAGTCCAGCACGAACGACCCGTAGGACAGCCCGAGCACCGAGATGTTCGCCGCGAACCAGGGCCAGAACAGGTCCCTGGGCTGCCCCTTGCGCTCGTCCTCGGCGATGACGTTGATGCCGTTGACCTCGACCTGCAGTGCGCTGTCAGCCATCCTCCCATCCTGCCCCACGCACCGCACAATGCACCATGAAGGCTGGCGTCAGACCTGGCTGATGGTGGTTTCCGTGTGAAGAACCCGGTCGGCCCCTACGATGCGCTCCTGGCCGTCCAGCGTGAACGACCCGGTGAGCGGCAGGCTGTCGGAGGCGCCGCCGATACCGACACCGATCTCGCCCGGCTCGACGATCCGCCTGCCGGGACGGCCGGAAAACGCGGTGCGGTCGGCATGCACTCCGAACGCCACCCGGCGTGCCTGCCCAGGCTCCAGCGCCACCCGGGCATAGCCGGCCAGCCAGCGCACCGGGCGCACCACGGAGGACACCGGGTCGCTGAGATAAAGCTGCACCACTTCGGTGCCCGCGCGGGTCCCGGTGTTGCGAATCGTGCACGAGATCTCCGCGACTCCCGCGGTGCTGATGGCCTGCGCGGGGGAGATGAGGAGCTCCGCGTACTCGAAGCTGGTGTAGGAGAGACCGTGCCCGAACGCGAACAGCGGCGACGGATCCACCGAGCTGCCCTGATGCTGGCCGGCGAGGCGGGACCGCAGGTAGGAAGACGGGGGAGCGGCGTGCGCTCCCGGCATCTCGACCGGCAGCCTGCCGCTCGGCACGACCCGCCCGGACAGTACGCCGGCGATCGCCCGTCCGCCCTCCTCTCCTGGGAAGAACGCCTGCACGACTCCGGCCAGCCTCGCCGCGACGGCACCGATCGCGTAGGGCCGCCCGGTGACCAGGACGGCGACAACCGGCGTACCCGTATCGGCCAGGGACCGGAGCAGGTCCTCCTGCACGCCCGGCAGCCGCAGGTCGGTTACGTCGCAGCCCTCGCCCGAGGTGCCGCGGCCGAACATCCCCGCCTCGTCCCCTACCACGGCGATCACGATGTCCGCGGCCTGGGCGGCGGCGACCGCCGCGGCGAACCGCGACGTGTCCGCGGAGCGCACGCCGCACCCCGGCGCATAACTGACGGCGGCCGACCCCGCGGCCAGTTCCTCGCGTAGCGCGGCCAGCACCGTGGTGACCCGCACGCCGTCCGCGGCCTGGGGATATGCCTCGCCGAGATGCCTGGGCATGCTGTAGCACCCGAAAAACGCCAGGGGGTCGTCGGCGAGCGGCCCGACAACGGCGACACGGGCGCCGGACCTGACCGGGAGCATGCCCGCCGGGTTGGCGAGCAGGATCACCGATTCCTCGGCGAGCCGCCCGGCGAGCTCGCGGTGCGCCGGCGGGTCCAGGTCGCCAGGATCGGAGGCCGGCACGGGTTCCCACTCCGGATCCAGCATGCCGAGCTCGCACTTGCGGGCCAGCACCCGTGCCGCCGCCTTGCTGACGGCTGCCTCGTCCGCTAGCCCGGCCGCCAGGGCATCGCGCAGCGGCGCACCGTAGCAGCGCACGGAGGGCAGCTCGACGTCGATGCCCGCGTGCAGCGCGGTGGCCGCCGCCTCGGCCTGCGACGCCGCAACGGAGTGCTGCAGCTCGAGGAAGGAGACGGCGTAGTAGTCGGAGACGACCAGGCCGGCGAAGCCAAGCTCCTCGCGCAGCAGCCGGCCGAGCAGATCGCTATCGGCCGTGGCCGGCACCCCGTCCATGTCCGTGTAGGCCGCCATCACCGCGCGTGCCCCGCCAAGCCGGATCGCCATCTCGAACGGCGGGAGGATCATGTCCGTGAACTCGCGCTGGCCCATCGAGACGGGCGCCATGTTCCGCCCGCCGCGAGAGGCCGAGTAGCCGGCGAAGTGCTTCAGCGTCGCGTCCACGCCGGCGGACTGCAGGCCCTGCACGTACGCGGTCCCGATGGTGCCAACCAGGTACGGATCCTCGCTGATGCACTCCTCGGTGCGGCCCCAGCGAGGATCTCGGACCACATCGAGTACCGGCGCCAGGCCCTGGTGGACGCCGCAGGACCGCATGGTGGTGCCGATCGCCGCGGCCAATTCGCGGATCAGGCCTGGATCGAAGGATGCCCCCCAGGAAGGCGGGGCCGGGAAGATCGTCGCCGTCCAGGCGGCGAAACCGGTCAGGCACTCCTCGTGCGCGATTGCCGGGATGCCGAACCTGCTGGCCGCCATGATCCGCTGCTGCAGTCCGGCCAGGGCGGCTCTGCCAGCGGCGGGCGGCACCGGGCGGGTACCGAAGACCCGGGTCAGCTGGCCCATCCCGTCGCTGAGCAGATCCTCGAGCGGTGGCAGCCCGGCGCTGAATTCGCCTTGCAGGGGAGCCACCGCATCGCCGTCGCTGGATGCGCCGACCCACACACTGCCCAGCTGCGCGACCTTCTCGGTGAGGGTCATCCGGTCCAGCAGATCCGCGACGCGCTCCGCCACCGGCCGGGAGGAGTCACGCCAGGGCTCATCGGTAGCCTGCCTGCCGGGCACCGCCTGGGCGGTCACGAGCGTTCCTGCGTTGACTCCCGTACGATCAGCTCGGTAGATAGCTCGACCCGGCTCGTCCGCAGTGGCACCCCCGCTATCAGGTCGCCCAGCATCTGGGCCGCGGTACGCCCCATCTCGGCTAGCGGCTGACGCACCGTGGTGAGCGGCGGTGACACCCAGCGCGTGATCGGCAGATCGTCGAAGCCCACGACCGACAGGTCCTGCGGTACCCGCAGGCCACGTTGCCGGGCGGCCTCGTACAGGCCGAACGCCTGCTGGTCGCTGCCGGCGAAGATCGCCGTCGGCGGCTCGCTCAGGTCCAGGAGCTCGCCACCTCGCGTGAAGCCGCCCTCATGCTCGAAATCGCCGTAGCGGACCAGTGCCGGATCGAGCGGGATGCCCGCCCGTTCCAGTGCCGACCGGTAGCCATCTGTCCTCGCCCGGCTGCACAGGTAGTCTCCTGGCCCCGCGATGGCCCCCACCCGGCGGTGCCCGAGGCCGAGAAGATGCTCCGTGGCGGCAAGGCCGCCGGCCCAGTTAGTGGCGCCCACGCTCGGCAGGTCTGGTGGCGGCGGGTTCACCGGGTCCACCACGACGAGCGGGATACCCGCGTTGCGGAGCTGCTCCAGCTGGCTTCCGGTGAGCTCGGAGGTCACCAGGATCACCCCGTCGGTGTCGTGGCTGGCTAGCGCGCTCGTCCAGCTCGCTGGCCGCGCGTTACCGTGCCGCACCGCGGAGACCACGACGGCGGTCGAGTGCACCGTGCCCCAGTCCTCGACCCCGCGCAGGATCTCCACTGCCCACGGGCTGTCCAGGCCATTGAATACCAGGTCGACCAGGCCGGCGCTGCGGTGCCGCCGGGTGCCGGCGCGTGCGTAGTGATGCTCGTCGAGCAGCCGCTCGATGAGCGCACGGGTAGCCGGCGCCACGTCGCGACGCCCGTTCACCACCTTCGAGACCGTCGGCAGCGACACTCTTGCCTCGGCGGCGATGGCCGCGAGAGTAGTCCGCCGCGGGCTCCCGCTGACAGTCGCCTTGTTGCTTGGAGGCACTGCGCCAACCCCTCTAGCCCTCTCACCCCGCGACTCTCGAAAGAGTTTCGAGCACGGTATCGGACCCGTACTGGTGCTGACAATATCTGGAGTTCTGCCACGTTGTCCATGCTCACCAGGGGAGATGCTCGTCTGCATCATAGTAGACCAGCTGATCAAGGAACGTAACACCTTGGAAACGAAGGGTTGACCGGTCGTTACTCGGTTCCTATGATGACGATACTCTTCCGAAATTTCACGTAAATGTTTCGGAGTATATATGCGGAACGCCGTCTGTAATGCGCGTCCGCCGACTCCGGCAGCCCCCAGGCAGGCCGGTCACTAGCAGCAGATCCGGCAACAGGAAATCCCGGCATCGTCAGGAGATGAGAGCCGCATGCGAGGTTCCAGAAAGCCTGCCATCACAGTTATGGCGATGGCGGCGGCAGTCACGATCGCGGCTTGCAGCAGCAGCAGCGGCGGCAGTCCGGCTGCCAACTCGACTACCAGCGCCAGCTCGCCCGCAAGCACCGCTAAGGTCACCCTCACCTGGTGGAACAATGGCAATACCCAGCCTCTGCTCGGTGTCTGGCAGAGCATCGCGAACGCATTCCACAGCGCGCACCCCAACGTGACAATCAGCATCGATCCCATCCAGAGCGACCTGTTCACCACCAAGATGCCGATCGCACTGAAGTCGAATAACCCGCCGGACATCTTCCAGCAGTGGGGCGGCGGTCAGGAGGCCACCCAGTTCACGTCGGGCAAGCTGGCGGACCTGACCTCGCTCGCGTCGAGCTGGATCAGCGAGCTGGGGCCGGCCGCCGCGGGCTGGCAGGTCAGCGGGCAGCAGGACGGCATCCCGTATGACCAGCACGTGGTGGGTTTCTGGTACCGCAAGGACCTGTTCGCCAAGGCTGGCATTCCCGCCACGCCGACCACGATCACCCAGCTCGAGTCCGATGACGCCAAGCTCAAGGCGGCCGGCATCACCCCGATCGCACTCGGCGGTGCCAGTCAGTGGCCGGACGCGTTCTACTGGGAGTACTTCGCCGTCAGGGAATGCTCCGAGTCCGTGCTGCAGTCATCCATCAAGGCCGTCAACATGAGCGCGCCCTGCTTCTCCCAGGCGACAAAGGACCTCACCTCGTTCATGGCCACCAGCCCGTTCGAGGGCGGGTTCAACGCCGTCCAGGCCCAGACCGGGGCGGGCAGCTCCGCGGGCATGCTGGCGAACGGCAAGGCGGCGATGGAGCTGCAGGGCGACTGGGAGACCAGCGTGGTCCCCGCCCTCACCACCAGCAAGAACCTCCTCTCCGAGCTCGGCTGGTTCCCGTTCCCCACCGTCGCCGGCGATCTGGGCAACCCGACGGCCGTACTGTCCGGTGGCGACGGATTCTCCTGCACCACCGGGGCGGCGGAGCCAGCCTGTGCCGAGTTCCTCCAGTACATCGACAGCACCCCGGTTCAGGAGGAACTGGTGCAGAAGGCGAACGTAGGGCTTCCCGCGAACAATGCCGCCGAGGCAGTGCTCAGCAACCCGGCGCTGCAGGCAGCGGCGCACGCGCACGACACCGCCGCCTACGACGCTGAATACTTCGACATCGCCTTCCCGACCGATCCGGGCCTGGCACTGGACAGCGCGCTTGCGAACTTCTTCGCGGGCAAGGGCAGCAACTCGACCATCATTGACTCCGTAAGCAGCAGCTCGGGCCACTGATGGCGCGCACTCACAGCGCTGCCCGCCGGCCGAACCAGCGGCACAGGCTGCGCAAGCGAGTCGAGCTGACCGTGCTGCTCGGCCCGCCACTCGTGCTGTTCATCGGGTTCGTGCTCGTCCCGATGGTCTTCGCCGCCTGGTACAGCCTGTACAACTGGAGCGGTTTCGGGCCGCTGACCGACTTCATCGGCCTGCAGAACTACGGTGGCGTCCTGACGGGGCCGGACTTCCATGAGGCGCTCGAGCACAACCTGATCATCGCGTCCCTGTCCGTGCTGATCCAGCTCCCGATCAGCATCGGGATGGCGCTGCTGCTGAACCGCCGGATGCGCGGCCAGACGACGCTGCGGCTGGCCGTGTTCGCGCCGTACGTGCTGTCCGAGGCGACGACCGCGGTCATGTGGCTGCTCCTGCTGGAACCGGGCGGACCCGTCGACGCACTGCTGAAATCGGTCGGCCTCGGCGGCCTGGTTCATTACTGGCTTGCCAGCACCTCGCTGGTGCTCTGCACGCTGTTCATCGTGATTACCTGGAAGTACATCGGCTTCGGGATCGTCCTGCTGCTGGCCGGCTTGCAAGGGATCCCTGCCGAGCTGCGCGAGGCGGCGGCCATCGACGGGGCAACTCCGTGGCAGGTGACCAGGCGGGTCACCCTGCCGCTGCTCGGCCCCACGGTCAGGATCTGGATCTTCCTGTCGGTTGTCGGCTCGCTCCAGCTATTCGACATCGTCTGGATCATGACCGGGGGCGGGCCGGCGGACGCGTCGGCCACGATGCTGACGTACCTGTACTTCAACGGCGTCCAGCGTACCGAGTTCGGGTACGGCGCTACGGTCTCCGTGGTCCTGTTCGCCATCTCCTTTGTCTTCGCGCTCATCTACCAGCGCTTCGCATTGCGCCGCGACACCGCGGGCGCCCTCACCAGGGCAGTGGGGTGACATCAGATGGCAGCCCTTAGCGCCAGCGCCGACCGTTACTCCAGGCGCCCGGACGTGGTCCGCGAGCGCCGCACCTGGCTCTCGATACCCGCCAGTTACCTCGTGATCCTGCTCGTGCTGGCCATCACGCTGGCACCGATGCTGTACCTGATCGCAGGCGGCTTCAGCAGCACTGCCCAGCTGAACACCGACCCCAACTCGCTGCCGCATCCCTGGGTGTGGGGCAACTACGCCGCGGTCATCACCTCGTCCGCGTTCTGGCAGGCCGTGTACAACAGCGCGCTGATCGCCGTGGTGGCGACCGGACTCGCGGTGACGCTCGGCTCGATGGCGGCCTTCGCGCTCTCCCGATACACGTTCCGCGGGCGCGAGGCACTCTTCGCCCTGTTCATCGCGGGGCTGCTCTTCCCGCTCAACACCGCGGCCCTGCCGCTCTTCCTGCTGCTGCAGCACATCGGCCTGAACGACAGCCTGCTCGGCGTGGCACTGCCAGAGGCGGCGTTCTCGCTGCCGTTCACCATTCTCATCCTGCGTCCGTTCATGCGCGCCATCCCTGGCGAGCTGGAGGATGCCGCGATAGTGGACGGGGCCACCCGCATCCGGTTCCTCCTGCGGATCCTGCTGCCGCTGTCCCGGCCTGCCCTGATCACCGTCGGCATCCTGGCCTTCGTTCAGAGCTGGAACGGCTACCTGCTGCCGCTGGTGGTCCTGACCAGCCAGAACCACTACACCCTGCCCCTGGCGGTAACCAACTTCGAGTCCACCTACACCCAGGACACCGCGCGGGTCTTCGCCTTCACCGGGCTGTCGATGGTCCCCGCGCTCGCCATCTTCATCTTCGCCCAGCGCAAGCTCGTCGGTGGCATTGTCGGCGCAATCAAGGGCTGACAGCGGCCGCGTCGTAGCGGGTGAGCATTCCGCACATACCGTAGCTTCGCGGCCCCGCCGGCCGGCCGATCCGCCACAGGCGGCCGGCCGCGAGATGCCCCGTCGCGCCGCCGGCGATCTGATCAAGCTGGCTGCCGGTCAGCGTCGCGACCTCGAGCGGGCCGGCCCGCCAGGCGTCGCGCCACAGCGGAACCCGGCGGGATACCAGCCGCAGCGCCGCGGCGAAGAACTCCTCCAGCGCGCCCGGGCCGGATGCCGCTACCCGGTCCCGCAGCGCGAGGTAGCCCTCAATCGCAAGATCACGCCGCCGCAGGGCTGCTGCCTCCTGCGGGCCATCCGCCGCGGGGATCGCGGCGGCACGCAGGTAAGCGGCCGCATCAGCCAGGATCTCCGGCGGGAACGTCAGCACCGCGTCGCCTGCCTCCGGCAGGCCAGCGTTCTGCATGATCACGAGCAGGCGCAGTCCGCCCTCATTGACAAGCCGGTGGATGATCCCCGGGGTGAACCACAGGCAGTCCCCTGGGCAGAGCTCCGATTCGAGGTACCCGCGCGCGCCCAGGGTCTGCAGCCGCCCTTGCCCGGAGAGGACCAGGTAACCCTCGGTCGATGCCAGGTGCACGTGTGCCGAGCCGCCGCGTAGCCCGTCGGCCGCGACCCAGTCGTAGACGTCAAGAACGGTCAGGGCCGTCGCCCCAGGGAACGCCATGGGATGGTCAGGGTCCTTCCCGTTCGGCCAGCAGCGCGCACGCCGCCGTGTCCAGTTCCCCGCTGGCGACGACGATGTCGTACCGCAAGGTCAGCTCCTGCGCCGCGGCCAGCTGGACTGCTGGGGCGAAGAACGCTCCCGGGCACACGCACGCGAACGGCGTGCTGCGCACGAACCACTGGCAGGGATAGCCGGGGTTGGCGGGTGCATCACGGAAGAGCAGCGTCGCGGCCGGGGTCGCGAACGCCAGCCATGGTCCGCGCCAGCCCATGAACTCGTCCCCGCCGCTCCCGTCCGGTGTCAGCACGCGACCGCCGGCAAACGCCGCGGGTCCGCGCCAGAACAGGCCCCCGTAGCCGGCGTTGTCCCTGCCTTCGGTGGTAGGGCTGCCGATGGCCACTGGCCGCCCGCTGACGTTGCGCATCGTGCTCTGGAACGCGCAGGTCCAGCCGGACCCGTCTGGCAGTGCGGTGGCCGATATCAGGCGCCGCTCGGTGAACAGTGTCGCGCCCGCCGCACTCACCCAGGTCAGCCGCTCCGCCAGGCGTGCCTCGCCGGCATCCGCCTGGACCTCGCCGAAGGCGTCGTGCCGCGTCGTGCCGTTATTGTCCAGCTGGATGTAGCCGTCGCCCCTGCGGTAGGTGGGCCCGCCCCAGAAGTTGTCAGGCCCGACGTTGGGCAGCGACCACGAGATTCCCTTGTGCCAGGGATGATCGCCTGGACGGCAGTCGGTAACGATCTCTCCGGTGAGGGTGCGCACCGGGTGAAAGTAGGGCCGGGGTGACTCCAGCGGCGGATCGCCTGGCCGGAAGACGTAGCGGAACAGTTCCGCGCCATCTCGCAGCGCCTGAATACTCGTGTCATCTTGCCGGACAGACATCACCACGGGGTCTTGCCTCCGTTCATGTGATCGTAGAAATGCGAGCCCGGCGCGAGGTCCGCCGGGGTGACCGGATGGCCGGTGAAGGCCGAGGCGTAGATCGCCGCGACGAGGGATAGCGTGCGGCGGCTCTCGAAAGGCGCAACGGGGGGCCGTGTGCCGGCCGCCAGGCAGGAGAGCACGTGCGCGAACTGAGACCGGTGACCGCTCGGGATCGCGGTGCCGTGCTGCTGCCAGGCAGCGTGAAGCGCGTCGTGGCGACCGGGCTCATCCGGGGCCGGCGTGAGGCGCCAGTTCACATCGGAGTACCCGTACAGATGCGTCACCTCGACGGTCGCGTGCTCAAAATCGAACCGGAGATAGCTTTCCTCGCGAGGTGACAGCACGCTGTTGATCACGCTGGCGACCGCACCGTTCGCGAAGGTGACATGCGCCAGCGAGACGTCCTCCGTCTGGGTCCGGCGGGCCTGCCGGCGAGCGAGAGCGCGGACCTCAGTCCAGTCGCCGAGCACGTCGAGCAGCATGTCCATCTGGTGGATGCCGTGCCCCATGGTGGGACCGCCGCCTTCGGTCTCCCACCGGCCACGCCACGGGACATCGAAGTACGACTGGTCGCGGAACCACGTGGTGTGACACACCGCGAGCAGCGGACGGCCGAGTGTCCCGTCCGCGGCCAGCTTCTTGAGCCGCCGGTGCGAGGAGCCGAACCGGTGCTGGAACACGCTGGCGAACCACGGACCCGGGCCGGTGGCCGTCTCGCCGGCGATGCGCTCGGCGGCGGTTCGTTCGGCGGCGGTTCGTTCGGCGGCACTGAGCTCGTCGAACTCGCGGAGGCTGATCACTGGCGGCTTCTCAACCAGGACGCTGATGCCCGCCCGGATGCAGGCCAGCGCTTGCTCGTGATGCGCGTGCGGGGGAGTGCAGATGAGCACCAGGTCGGGACGAGCGTCCTGGAGCAGCTCATCGAGGCCGCGATAGGTAGCGGGTACCCCATGCTCGGCCCGGAAGGCTGCCAGCTGACTCTGGTCAGTGTCGCAGGCAGCGACGATCACCGCGGGCGGCCCAGCCTCTGGTACAGCAAGCGACGGTTCTGGTTTCAGGGCTGCCACGTGGATCCGGGCGATGCTGCCAGCCCCCGCGAACGCGATCCGGATTGGTCCGGATGGCACGGTCACCTCCAGGTCCGCACGCTTTCCGAAAGTTTCGAGAATTGTTTCGGTCCTTTCCGATTGTAAGGCAGCCACCGATGCCTTCCTATAGGTCGAATCGACATATAAAATGCGGATATGGATGCGAGGCTGCGCTCGGTCGGTATGATCGCCGTCTTCTATATCGCGGCGCCGCTTGTGACCTACGACCAGCTCCGCTCGCACGGGTTCAGCATGGTGACCGCGCTCGTGCTGAGCGGCGTGTTCCCGGCCGCCGGGCTGATCATCGACATCGTCAGGCATCGGCGGGTAGACGCGGTCGGCGCCGTGGTCCTGGCTGGCATAGTCGCCGGAGCCATTCTCGCGCTGGCATTCCACAGCGCAAAGCCGGTACTGGACGAGGGATCGGTGGGCACCGCGGTGTTCGGCCTGATGTGCCTAGGCTCCCTGGCTACGCCGAAGCCATTCATGTACCGCCTGGTCCTGGAATTCATGGGGGGCGAGGGCTCCGAGAAGGGCCGTGAGTTCGCCGGCTTTCAGCAGGATGCGGAGTTCCGGCACGCCTTCCGGGTCATCACCGCCGTCTGGGGCGCCGCTTTCCTGGCCGAGGCCGTCGCACGGGTCATCATCGTGCAGGAGACGGCTACCGGAACCGCGTTCGCTACCTCCACGGTGATGCCGTTCGCGGTGAGCGGCACGGTATCTGCCTGGACCGTCGGCTATGGCCGCTACTCCAAGCGCCGAGCGATCCGCCTGGCCACGGCGGCCGCCGCTGGCGCGCACGACGTGCGCCCCGGGAATGTCTCGTCGCCTGAGGGCCTGCCCGCCGAGCGCCCGCTTCCTGAACGGACGTAACTCGCCCAGGAAATCCTCGACAAGACCGAAACCGGCAGCATGCTATCTTCGGGTGGCGGTGCGCAGCGTTGGCCGCCCAACGCCGAGATCATCGCGCAGCGCACGCACATCGGGGAGCTCCTGGGCAGATCCGGGACCATGAATCCACATGGACCCAGCAGGCCATACAGCGCATCACGACCGAAAACATCACCCTGAAGCAGCGAGGCCGGCAGCGCGCCACCGACAAACGGACCCTGGACGAGCGGGTCAAAGCCGCCCGGTCGAACGTGCGGTTCCAGGACCGCGCCTTGCTGATCTCGAAACCCAGCTAGCAGGACCCGCTGACGTCGGCCGGAACTGACAGCACCCGGCCCGGCACCCGACCCCAACCGGGGGCCGGGCTCTGCTCGTCGGCAACCTCAAGCCGGGACCACGGCTGGTACGGATGGTGATCGGCCAGCCGCCTGGCTAAATGGCAAGGTGACGCAGATCGATGCTCTTATGTCTGTCAAGGGGTTGCGTGACATTTCCTGGTCTCATTTCTGGGGTTCTGGAAAAAGATTGCGGGCAGCGCAGTTCTGCTGGGTTGCGGACAGGACAGGGAAGGTCCGCTCCGGGTGGAGGAAAGGCTCTTATGAGGTCACGCCCAGCGGGTCAGGAAGGTAAAGGCCGGGGACGGCCGACGGATCGTCCGGAGGCCAGCAGGTTCGCGGCAGCCGAATATAGGGTCAGGCCGTCCCCGGGGTCTGCAGGTCAGCCGGCGGCCTGGCGCAGGTGGGGGTATATCTCGCGGGCGATGTAGCGCTTGAGGCAGCGGATGATCTCGGACTTGGACTTTCCTTCTCCGGTGCGGCGCTCGACGTAGGCGCGTGTGGCCGGATCGGAGCCCATGCGGGTGAACGCGATCCGCCACAGGGCATGGCCGGCCTGCCGGTCACCGCCGGGGTTGAGCCGGTGGCGGGTCACTTTCCCTGACGATGCCGGGATGGGTGCGGCGGCGCACAGGTGCGCCCAGGCCGCTTCGCTGCGCAGCCGTTCAGGGTGATCTCCCGCCGCGATGAGCAGCAGCGCCGCGGTGTTCGGCCCGACACCGTAGAGCGCCAGCAGGCTGGGCGCGCGGGCGGTGACCAGCGGGACGATGAGCTCGTTGAGGCGCCCGGCCTGGCCGTCCAGGAACACCGCGCGCTGTCCGAGCTCGCGCAGCGCGACCCGGGTGGCGTAGCCGGGGATGTCGCCGGGGCGGGGCCGCAGAGCCGCGATCGCGGTCACCAGGGCCGGTGCGGAGTGCCTGGCGAACCGTGCCCTCAGGTCATCGGGGCCGGTCAGGATCAGGGCCCTGGCCTGGCCGTTCGTCCGGGTGCGTTCTCCCATGGCGCTGCGCTTGGCGACCATCAGCGCCCGGATCGCCTCCACCGCGCCGTCGCGGCCTTTCGGCGCCCCGCGGGCCCGCCCGGACTGGGCCGCCCTCGCGGCGCTGACCGCATCCAGCGGGTCAGACTTGCCCTGCCGCCGCCGGTCCTGACGATCCGAGCGGTCTACTTCGACGACACGGACCCCGGCCCCGGTGATGTGCCTGGACAGGCCCGCACCGTAACTGCCGGTCCCCTCGATGCCTACCAGGGCCACGGTCCCGAACCCGCCCAGCCAGTCGAGCAGGCCGGCGTACCCGGCCGCAGTCGCAGGGAACTCCCGCACGCCAAGGAGCCCGCCGATCGGATCGAGCGCTGCGGCAACATGCGTGTCAGCGTGAGTGTCCACGCCGCCGGTAATGGCACGTGCTTCTTCTACGATGGTCACTGCCGTCCCTTTCTCAGGTTGAGGGATGGCACGCACCCGCTGGCCCGCCGGACCTGTGAACCCCAGCCTCTAGACCAGGCAGGGCAGATCAGACCGGCACCGCTGGTGGGTGCCGGAAACCTGGGCCCGGCCGGCAGATCGTTTCGCAGGACAACCCGAGCGGCGTCAGCCGAATCGGAAGTCAGGCCGGGACCCAGGCCCCCGACCCCACGCCCACACCATCCCAAAACCGGGGAAGCCGGGCCGGAAGCAACTATCCACAGTCTCCCTGCCGAATCTTTGTGCCTGCCGTTCGGACTGCAGTAGGCCGCGTCGGTGCGCAGGTGTGCCAGTTTCTGGCGCTGTCGGCCAATAACCCTCTCTGCCGACCTCGGCGGCCGGCGAGGGCGCCGGCAATGGCGTCGCCCTGCCCGGCTATGCCGGTGTCGATCAAGACAGCCTGCGTGCCGCGCCGCAGCAGGTATGCCTGGCCGGGGCCGCTGTCGAGCACCATCGCAGGTCGGATCGAATGTTTTACGACGTTCATCGCTGTTCTCCCGTTGGATGTGTTGACTTGTTGTGCCAGGAAATGGGGGCGTTGCCTGACGTTCTTGGGCGGGGTTGGGTGGCTGGGCTCCGGCGCCCAGGCCGGCTATTCGGGCAGTCGGCGTAACCGACTCCGCTATTAGACGGTGCCCGCGTCGGCGCGCCACAGGCCGTCCGGGTCGCCGGCCGGTTTCCTGGGATGGAGGCGTCCGCCCTGGTCGCCGAGCCTGATCGCGCCGGCATGCCGGGCAGCGGGCCATGCCGGGGATCGCTATGCCCGAGGGAGATCTCGGAGGAAGTCGAGGATGAGCGGGTTGGCCTGGTGCGGTGCTTCCAGCGGGACGAGATGCGCGGCGCCAGAGACTTCGATGTGGCGGGCGCTCGATAGCTTCTGTGTCATTCGCTGACTGTGGAATGACGGCAGGGTGTGGTCCTCCTTGCCCGACACGATGAGAGCGGGCACCTTCAATCCGGGCAGTGCGTCGAGAACCGGATCCCGGTCGACCAGCACCGAGCGCACGGTCGCGATGAAGCGACGGCGGTCCCAGGCGAGGAACTGTTCTGCAAGATCGCCAGCAAGCTCCAGCTCCCGGTGCCGGGTTTCGGGGGCAAGCAGCCCCGACACGATCATGCGGGCCGTCAGTTTATCGAGCGCGCCGACCGCCAGGAGCCTCGTCAGCAGGGTCGCCTTGGTCCGCTCGAACGGCGTACCCCGTTCGGCCGAAGTATTGAACAGTACCATTCCGCTCAGGCGCTCCGGTGCGAGCATCGCGATCCTTGGGGCGACGAACCCGCCCCAGGAGGTGCCGAAGGCGACGGCCGGCGCGCGAACGTGGGTTGCGTCCAGGACCTGGACAGCCGCTTCTGCGCACTCGTCCATGGTGAAGCCGCGCCCCGGGCCGGGGCTCCGCCCGTGGCCGGGCGGGTCAAGCGCGAGGGTCCGCCAGCCGGCTTCACGCAAGGGGGCAATCTGATGACGCCACATGCGGTGATCGGTGAACAGGCTGGGCCAGAGCAACGCGGTGGGCTCGTCTGGCTGACCCTGGTCATCGACGTACAAAGCGCCGAGAATCGTGTTTACGGTTGCCATGGCAGCTTCCCGTTCTGTTTCTGAGTCACGCGCACCCTGGCCAGGTCCGCTGTGAGCGCTGTGTGGGGGGACGCGCTCGGCACCGGCGAGGATGACCCAGGCCCTTGCGGATCATGCGGGCAGGCACTCTGGCGTCGGCCAGCTGAGCGGATACGGTCATGGTGTCCTCGCTGCTTGCGGTACTGGTGCGAGGGTCCCGCGGCAGAGGGTGAGCCGTGATCACACGAAAGGTGTGATGTCCTGACCAGCGGCCTGCCATGATCCTGTGTAGTTATCAGCGATGTGCGCGGAAACGACACACGATCATCGAAGGGTTCGCGCGGCCTTGGGTGCGAGCAGGCCGAGGTCGCGCGCACGTGCGACGGTCTCGGCCCGGCGGTGGGTGCCCAGCTTGGCGTACAGGTTGCGCATGTGCGTCTTGATCGTGTTCGGCGAAACGTAGAGTTCGCTCGCGATTTCCGGCGCTGTCAGGTTCGTCGGCAGGTAACGGAGCACCCGGAGCTCGGTATCGCTCAGCGGTTCGGCAGCCGGCCGCGGTCCGGCGGGCGATACCGCGTGGCTGCTGTCCGCCAGCAGGTTCAAGACGTCGGCGATCAGCGCGGCGTGGGAAGTGTGCCTGGAGTGGCGCTCCAGCAGGCCCGCCGCGGGATGCAGCAGGAACACGGTCAGCGCGCCGCTGGGCTCGGCCCGGTCCAGCGCCTCTTCGAGGATGCGCCCGGCGGCGGAGTCACCCAGCGCGTCCCTGGCGATGGCCTCTACCAGGAGGGCCTGAGTTCGCCACGATTTACCCTCAAGCAGTCCTGCGGATGCGACGGAACCATCGACGACCGGGCCAGTTGCGGCGATCGCGCCACCCGGGTCGCTCTGGGCGAGCCGCAGTACCGCGGTGGCGACACGCATCTCAGGGCGTTCGCGGTCCTGGTCGTCGAGTTCGGCCAGGGCCTCCTCGGCCTGCTCGGTTTCACCGAGGCGCACCAGGGCCTGCAGCAGCAGTCCCCGGGCCGACATGATGAGGTAATGCGGTACGACGAGGCGGCCGGCCAGTGCCTCGGCGGCGCGGAAACTGGCTAGCGCCTCGCAGGGCCGGCTGCTGGCCAGGTCGAGCAGCCCGCGGACGTAGTGGATCCCCAGGGCCGCGGCGGGCTCGGTGCCGGCGCGGAGGGTACGCTCGGCCTGCTGGACCCAGCGTTCTGCCTCGGCCAGCTGCCCTTGCCAGGTGAGCCCCGCTCCGAGCGTCGCGCAGGCGATGCCCGCGGCGGGCTCGTCGGTCCAGCTGTGCCGTCTGGCCATCTCGATGGCGGGCCTGCTGAGTTCCATCGCGTACGGCAGCGACCGGTAGATGCAGCACATGCCCAGGTGCGCCGCGCCGGTGAACTCCAGGTACGGGCGGCCGATCCGCCGCGCGAGCTCGACGCCGCGCTGGAGGTGGCGTTCGGCGTCGGCGAACCCGGCGGTCCACAGTTCGGCGATGCCGAGGTTGATCAGCGCCAGTGCGTGCAGGTCTTCCCCCGGACCTGGCCGGTTTTCGGCCAGGGCTCGCAGCTGCCCGGCTTCCTCGGCCACGGCCGACAGGTTCCCGCGCTGGCGGGCTAGCAGCAGCCGGACAATCGCGAGCAGCAGCCGCACGTGATCGCCCCGGTCCGTCGGCAGCTGCGCTGATTCCTGTTCTGCGAGGTGCAGGTATCGCTCCGCCGTCTCGAGCGACCCCCGTGCCAGTTCGTCGGCTGCGGCGACCACGGCGGTCTCCGTGTGCGCCGCGACGTAACCGGCCGGGAACCCTGCCATCAGCTCGTGGATGGCGGGGGCCTGGCCGTCTAGGTATATGCCGGGCCAGTGATCGGCCAGCAGCCGCGCGGCGGTTTCCCAGTCCGACGCCGCCTGGGAGTGCCGGATCGCCTCGACCGGATGGCCGTGCCCGGCGAACCAGGCGGAGGCAGCCTGGTGCAGCGCGGCGATCTCGCCGGGCGCGGTGCGGCGCAGTTCCAGCTGCAGAAGCTCCGCGAACATGTGGTGGTAGCGGAACCATGACCTGGCTCCGCCCAGCGTCATCACGAACGCGCTCGCGTCCTCCAGGTCCTGAAGCGCACGCTCTCCGCCCTCTTCCCCGGTCAGCCGGTCCGCCAGTTCCCCGTTGACCCGGTCCAGGATCGAGGTGCGCAGCAGCATCCGGCGCATCTGTTCGGTCTGCCGGTCCAGCACTTCTGCCAGCAGGTACTCGGCAACCGTCCGGTCGGTGCCGGAGAACTCGGCCGCGAACCGTTCCGGGTCCGGGTGCCCGGCCAGCGACAGCGCCGCCAGCCGCAAACCTGCCGCCCACCCCTCGGTCCGCTCATGCAATCTGGTCAGGGCCCGCTCAGGCAGATGCACTCCCGCTGCCGCGAACAGCTCCCGCGCCTCGTCCACGCTGAACCGCAGCTGGGGCTCGCGGATCTCGGCCAGTTCACCCTCCAGCCGCAACCGATGCAGCCCCAGCCGCACGTCATGCCGGGTCGCCAGCACGAACCGCAGCGCCGCCGGCGCACGCATGATCAGCAGCTCAAGCTGCCGCAACGCGTCACGACCAAGCTCGTGGACATCGTCGATCACCAGCCAGGCCGGCTCGTCCAGCGGCGCCAGGTCCGCCAGCAGCCGCTCCACGATCGCCCACCCATCCAGGTCAGGCGCCGCGGTCAGCTGCTGCACCAGCCCGGAACCGGGTGCTGTCCGGCGCAGCGCGCGGGATACCAGCAGCCACAACCTTCGCGGATCCTGCTCATCCCGTCCCACCGGCACCCACGCGGCGCGCTCGGCCCCGCTGACCCATGACCGCAGCAGCACCGTCTTGCCGCTCCCCGGCGGCCCGGACAGCATCGTCACGCGTGCCGACGTCCCGAGCTGCTCCAACAGTACCGGCCGGGATACGACACGTCCGGCGCCGCTGTCCGCGCGGAGGTCGGCCGCGGGCTTCGATTCCCCGGCAGCTACCACGTCCATGATCATCGCACAGCGCTTGGGCGGTGCCCCGGATCCGCGCGGATCACACCGACCGGGTGAGTGACCTCTCACCCTGCCAGCGGCAACGATCGCCACATAGTCCCGGTCGTCTACGACTGGCTGGAGGAGATCCTATGAGTAACAGCAAACCTCAGCAGCAAGTGCCAGGCGCGGTAATCGCCGTGCTCGGGGGCGGGTACGCGGGTCTGTTCGCCGCGCACCGTGCCGCGCGGGCGATCACCAAGGCCCGCCACTCAGGCGCAGCGGTAGTCCTCATCGACTCAGACGATGCCTGGCAGGAACGGACCCGGTGGCATCAGATCACCGCCGGGGAAACCGTCCGTTCGCGCAGCCGCGCGCGCATCTTCCGCGGTACCCGGATCGCGACCGTCACCGGCACGGTCACCGGTATCGATCTTGAGGACCGGAAGCTGACGTTCGGCGACCGTGAGCCGCTGGTGTTCGACCGGCTCGTCTACGCCGCGGGCAGCCGGTCGAACGCCGCGTCCGTCCCCGGCGCGGCGGCTCACGCGCACACGCTCGACACCGCCGGGACAAGCAAGCGCGTCGCGGCCGTGATCGCCGAACGTCCGGAAAGCCGCGTGCTGATCGTCGGCGGCGGACTGACCGGCATCCAGACGGCGGCGCAGATCGCGCGGCGTCACCCGAAGGTGCACGTCACGCTGGTCAGCTCGGGAACAATCGGACACGAACTGCCCAGCGCGGCACAGGCACCAGTTGGCCGGGCGCTGAACGGCCTCGGCGTCGAGATCGTTGAACAGTGCCGGGTCGAGGCCGTCGACCCCGGGTCCGTCCGGTGGTCCGGCGGCCGGATCGCGGCCGACCTGGTGGTGTGGACCGCGGGCTTCGTACCGTCAGTGCTGGCGGAACAGGCAGGACTCGCCGTTACCGGTACCGGGCAGGTGGTGGTGGACACCGCGCTGCGCTCGGTCTCGCATCCCTTCGTGTTCGCCGCCGGTGACGGTGCCGCCGTGCAGCGCGCCAGCTCCGCATATGGCGCGTACGCTGCCACCGCGACCGGTGCCACCGCCGGGATGAACGCCGGGCGGGACCTGGCCGGGCAGTCCGTCAAGCCGCTCAGCATGGGCTACTCCCTCCTCGCCACGAGCCTCGGGCCTGGCAAAGCCGTCGTCCAGCTGCTCCGCCCCGACGGCACCCCTCGCCGCCAGATCCTCACCGGCAGGGCGGGCAGCGCGCTCAAGGAGACGGTCGAGCACTACGTCATGTTCGGGGTCACGGCCGAACGCACCATCCCCGGCGTCTACCGCTGGGCTCCTGGCCCCAAGACACGGAACAGCGATGCCACAGCACAACTATGAGATCCGTGTCCGCGGCCGCCTCGGCGGAACCTTCCGTATCGCGTTTCCCGGCCTCCGCGCGCGGACGCAGGGCAACGACACCGTCTTGTCGGGTTCGCTGATAGACCGTGCCGCGCTGTACGGCGTGCTCGCCATGATCGAAACGCTCGGCCTCGAGCTCGTCGAGCTCCGGCGGGTCACTAGTCCCGAGCTGGTCTCTCGTATGGTGCGCGCCGGTGAACTGGAAGTCTCGGGTGAAGACCAAGCCGAGGTCGACACCTACTTCGACCAGCAGAAGTTCCGCTTCCACGGTCCCGGCGGCCTCGAGACCGACTACGCGGGGCTTACTGCCTACTTCGCGTCGCTCCGCGCCGCCTTCGACAACAGGAAGATCACCCGGGGCATCATCGTGGCCGAAGGCAACACCGTGGCATGCCAGACGTGGATCGAGGGCATCTTCACGCACGAGTTCACCCAGTCACCAGCCGGCCCGCTTCCCCCCAACGGAGCAAGGATCGTCATAGACCTGATCAGCATCTTCCGGTTCGACGACAACGGGCGCCTGATCGAGGAATTCGTACGCACCGACTACCGCAGCCTCCTCCACCAGCTAGGCGCCGAAGCCCACTAAAAGCCTCTCTATGGCGGCCGATGACTCATCGGCCGCCATAGTGCGCGTCGAGGAACAACCCGTCGATCCACGTCACGGGTCTTCGAATTTGGCCGGGATGCGGTTAGCGCCTGATCGCTTTGGGTGATGCTCGCTGGTTACCATGCGTGTCGGCTGTCGGCGGTATAGAGCGCCAGCGATCGGTCGAGATCGGCGGCATGCGAGCCGAAGTGCAGCGTCCTCATTGGTTCCCCTCTCCCTGTCGGTAGACGTGGATGGCGGTTCCACTCGGAAACCTGCGAGCTTCGATCAGGTCAAGCCGTAGCGGCTCGCGGAGCGCGCTGAAGAGGCCGGTCCCGTGGCCGATCGCCACCGGGTGGATCACCAGTCGGTACTCATCGATCAGCCCGTCGTGGATCAACGCGTCGACGAAGGTTGCGCCGCCGTGGGCAAGGATCACACCGCCGGGTTCGCGCTTGAGCCGGTCGATGTCGTCGGCCAGGTCGCCGTCGGCAATGCGGCTTTCCGCCCACTCGGCGCGGGTCAGCGTCTTCGAGAAGACCACCTTAGGGATCTCGCTCATCACGTCGGCGTACACGCCAGTCGTCTTCGGCCACACCGACGCCATCGCCTCATATGTCGCTCGGCCCATGATGTGCGTGCCTGCTTCGCGCAGCGATGCGACCTTCCACGCCACGACCTCGTCGTCTTCCGGCGGAAGTCCCCAGTCCTCGTAGCCCTTCGCGCCGTGGACGAAGCCGTCAAGGGTGACGCCCATTTGCAATACCACCGGCCGCAGGTCAGGTCCCTTCCCATGGATCTCGTTGAGCGCCGTATCCCGGCAGCTGCCTCCGCGAGGAGCAGGCGGCGGCTGCCGGGTTTCGCCAGCAGTGGACCCGCGCCTTGAAGGGCCCAGGCCGGGCTGCGGAACTTTTCTTTCATGGGGGTTCAAGTTGGTAACAACGTGAGCGAGTCCCCTGCGGGCGCGGGGCGGCCGGGCGGTGGCGGCGGGATGTCGGCAAGTGCAGGTTGTGCGCCATGAATCTCCCCGTTCCGGGGATCGTTCACCTGAATGACGGTTCAAGTCTCGGACACGTTAAATCCCCATGAGCGGCCGTTCACGGGGCATACTCTACTGTCACCCGCGTCTAGCCTCCGGCCGCGGCGGGTGCTTTCTTCTCGTTTCTCCCGAGGCGGTCCTCCTTTTCCTGTCCTGGCGTGAGCGCGTGCCAGCAGCGTCCTTGCCGATAATGACCGAGGGCGCGTCGTGACCGCCGGCGCGCAGGGTCCGATGTTCCGGGTCGTAGGTGAGGACGGTGCTATCGGCGCGCAGCTGGTCGATGAGCGCTGGTGTAGCCGTGGCGTCACCGGTAGGCGGCCCGGCCGTAGGACCAGCACGATTCGGGCCTGCGCCCGCACCGCCCGCATGCCAGCAGCCCCGGCCAGCAGGTACCGGCGGACCGCGCGGGATGCGCGGAGACGCGCCGGCCTAACCGATCCGCTCCGCCGTTGCCGCACGCGGCCTCGTTGTGAGCCGGCGGGTGCGCGTCCTGGCACGCACGGCGGGTGCGCGTGGTATCCCGATCACACTGATCTGTGTGGCATCCGCAAACGAGCCGAGGGCGACCTACAGCGGGCAGATCGAATCTCGTGTGGCGACCAGACGCAGCGAACGTAACGCAGCGTCATAGTCGCTATTGCCGTGGGCGTGGTCGGCAAGCGAGGCCTGCCGCCGCTGCCTGCCTACGTGCGTGCGAGACCGGTCTCGCTGTGATTTGCGACGGGTGTTCACGGTGACGGATATGTGTGCGAGCAGCTAGTGCAGAGGCGCTGCCTGCCAGCACCATCGCCGAGACAGACGCTGAAGCCTGCGAGCTGACAAGCCGGGCGAGGAGGATCAGGCAGCCGAGTCCTATGGCAGCACTCATGCCGATACCGACGATGATGAATGTGAGCTGGAACGCGCCGCGCCAGTCGAGCGACACCCAAAGACGGTTCAGCAGGTCGAGAATGTCTTGCGGGGGCCGCTGCTCGCGGGGAGTCGGGCGCCAGGACTGGCGCGGAGATGCCGCGGGACGGCAGTACGGCCGACGTGATCCTGTCGGCCCGCTGTCGATGACCGTGTTCCTGCGCCGCGACTGGTATCGCTCAGCGGACTTCACGGACGCTGCCTTCCCGCTCTTTGGCGAGCCGTCTCCTGGTCCGGTAGACAGTCGTCCGCACATTCTCGACGCTGATACCCATGATCTCCGCGATTTCCGAGTATGCGTAACCTTCGGTAATCAGGTAGAACATCACTCGGGCCTTTTCCGGAAACCACTTCATATAACCCGAAACGTCGGCTTCCACGGCCTCCAGGTGAGGATCGACCGCACCGATTGCGTCGATGAGCTCGAAGCCGCTGCCGGCTACGGGCTGGTTGAGAAGCCCGACAGGGCTGCCCCGAAGCTGGGTCTGCCACACCGGCCTGTGCAGCCGGTGCTGTGCGAGGGAATCAATTCGCAGTGAGGTAACCGTGTCCCGGACTGCGGAGAACTCCTCGTCTACGCGGCGCCAGACCCATCCGTCTTCCAGCAGCGCGGCACTTGTGCCATCGATGCGGTAGCTGGTGGGCTGCAGGCCCAGCCAGCGGTCGACGAACCAGGCAACGGTGTCGGCGTCGCCGTCAAGCACGGCACCGCGGGCCAGCATGGCCGCGGCGAGAGTAAGCCGTGCTGTCTCGCGCCGCTCACCGCCGGCATGCCTGGCAAGATCACACCAGCGCCGCAGCACAGCGCGCAACGCCGGGACGACCCCTGCGTCGTCCCGGCTGGCAAGGAGCCGGGCAGGCAGCGACGGTCTCACGGTCGCGTCCAGCACACCTGCAGTGGTGATCGTCCTGTGCTGGACAGGCTGCCATGGCCGCGCGCTAACCGAGTGGATGAGGGCCGCAGACGGCCTGCTCAGCGAGCGCCAGATGGCCCCCGCCGGCGGGGCGACAAGATCGACCTGCCCGTACGCTTGCGCAGCCGCAACGAGTACAGCCTCGTTGAGGGCACTAACCTCCTCCGCGACGCTCGCGTTGCCAAGACCGCGCAGGTGCCCGACAGCGGATCGCTCGTCCCGCGCATCAAGGATGTCCCATACCGGCTCCAGGACCGAAGAGACCTGCCAGGTCGCCTGGTAAGCGGCGCATACGGCCGGAGACCGGGAAAGGACTTCAACCTGCCGCCGCAGCACCATAAGGTCCCGCGCCAGCTCATCTGCGGTACGCCGGGACGACGTAGCCATGCCAGACTTGCCGCCCACTGCAGTCACGTTCCGGTCATCCATGACCCCTCCCTTCCAACGGGGGCTGCCTGCCAGCCTCCACCTCTATGGGCGAGATCCGCGTTTCCATTACACCCCGACTATGTGATGTAGGTCACTAACCGGCTCGGGGAAAACGCGCTCCAGATGGCGGCTCATGAGGAGCCCGCGCCGGCAGCCCGCCGCATCATGAGCCGCTCAGCTCAAAGGACAAGCGACACCACTCGGCACCGCCGCGCTTTCAACCGTCACAATCCGGATGAGGTCACGCAAGCGGAGACCGTCCAGTGGTGATGTGACAGCAAGTACAGCCGAAGCCGCTGTTTTACATGCGTCGCAGGCTATCGGAAGGTATAATCATACGTAATCACCACGTCACGACCTTACCTACTGATCGACTACGTGCGCGTATCGATGCGGGCGCGGGAGCGCATCACCGAGCACAGATCAGCCGTTTCGGTATGGCGCCGGCGCCGTTCCTGCGAGATGCTGTGCAGAGCCGGTGAGCGTCGTGCTCACGGGTGTTCCCCGGCCAGCCCGGTGACGCTGGCTCCGGGGCTCGCCGGGCATCTGGCTGCCTGCGGCGCGGCGCGTGCCCGGGCGATTGGCCGGCTTGTGCCGCGTGACAGGCCTGGTCGCCCGGTCAGCGCTGAGGCCCTTGAGTGAGGCGAAGAAGCCGCCTGGGGCACCCCGTGCTGACTCAGCACGCGGCAGATCGGCTCGACCCCGAACCGGGTCTTATGACCGGTGATGAGCCTCACGAGTGCGTCTGTGGGCGGCCGGACTCCGCCGCGAGGAAAGCCGACGCCGCCTTGAGGATTCGCATCCCGGCGTCAATTAGTCGCTTGCGTCGCCGCGCGAGGTCCTTTTCCGGCGTGGGGGACACCTGCTTCCACGGCCGGCGGTTCGGGGATGCGATCGCCGGAGAGGAGAAAGCCCGCTCCGATCACTGCGGCGACGAGGGCGCCGCCCCACCAGACGGCGTCGGGTGAGATCGCGAGCACCACGCCACCGATGGCCGGGCCGAGCGCGAGGCCTGCGGTCGCCATCAGCGCGTACATCGACATGTAGCGGCCGAGGAGATGCGGGGGAGCGAGGTCGGCGACGAGCGGGCCGAGGACGACGCCGTGGACGCACTCGCCGATCGCGAACACGATTGCGACGCCGGCCAGGAGCGCGGTCGCCCCGAGCTCCGAGTGGATCAGCGTCGCCGGCAAGACGCCGAGCAGCGCAATCACCCAGAGCGCGCTCGCCGCGGCGAACGCCTGTGCTCGGTGCATCCGCTTGACGACGCGCGTCGCGGGGATCTGCGCGATCACGATGAAGAGCGTGTTGGCGAGCTTGATGATCCCGATCCCAGCAGGTCCGACGCGTG
>Ga0209530_1000175_pt1 | contig 56210 bp, 45 predicted proteins | sample BlaSpr_A8_Ref_O1_FD_187987 | JGI IMG/M metagenome (GOLD analysis project Ga0209530, IMG submission 187987) | Forest soil microbial communities from Thunder Bay, Ontario, Canada - Black Spruce, Ontario site 2_A8_Ref_O1 (SPAdes) (version 2) | ecosystem: Environmental > Terrestrial > Soil > Boreal...
ACGAAGACTGGACTTTTCGCGAAGCCGAAGTGCGGCTGAGCGAACATTGCGAATTGCGCCAAGCGCTGGGGCTGGGGAGTGTGCCCGATTTCACGACTCGGCGCCGTTCTACTCTGAGAAGCTGCCGGCCGCAGCGTCGAAGGGAGGCGCGGCATAAGCTAGTACAGCGTGGAAACGCTGGGTAAAAAGACGGCGCGAAGCGGCCTTGCCCTGAGGGCCTGGCTGCGGCAGGATCGAAGGGACCTGGCACGATTCGGCCCCGCGAGGCCCCACTCCACAGTTTGCACTTGAATTACCGTAACGACTGTGTTATCATCAGTCGTGCGCTAATTTCGTCATCACAAGGGGGCTACATGGTCCACGCTCCTCGCGCCTCAACAGCCAGCGCGCCACCCCCGCTCTCTGCTCGCCATTTTCTAATCGCTAGTCGCCAAATATTAAAAATCAAGCTAACCCCCTCACAACAAACGAGAAAACATTTTCTAATCGCTGGTTTTTCTGCCATTTCCGCGCCCGCGCCGCACCTCACCAATCACGACTCACGCATCACCTCATTTCTATTCAATACAAATAAAGCCCACAAAATCATCATCCCGCCGAGTGCTCTGCTGAAAACAAAGGAGAAGCAGTTTTCTATTCAATACAAATTTGCCCTTCGCGAGATCCGTCGTGTTTTCCCGCTTGCCGGGATGAAGAACGTCCGTAACTTCCGCTGCTACAACAATGCGGCTTGCTTGGCCGTGCCGGCAGTGCTAAGTTGCCCGGCGGCGAGCGGACCAAAGTGGTTCGCGCGGTTGGGAATGGGGGCTTGATGGCGACGAAACAGTGGAGTTCGACGGCACCGCCGGGGGAATTTCGTCCTTACGTGGGGCCGGAAGAGAGCGTCGCGGAATTTAGTTTGCGCGCGGTGATATTGGGCTCGCTCTTTGGCGTGCTGTTCGGGGCGGTTTCGGTTTACGTGGGCTTGCGCGCGGGGTTGACGGTGTCGGCCTCCATACCGATTGCGGTGCTCTCGATCAGCATCCTGCGCGCGTTCGGACGTTCCACAATTCTGGAAAATAATATCGTGCAGACCACTGGCTCGGCGGGCGAATCCGCCGCAGCGGGCGTGATTTTCTCCATGCCGGCGCTGATCTTCCTGGGATTTTCGCTGAACGCCGAATACTGGCGGATATTTTTTCTGGCGCTGATGGGCGGATGGCTGGGCGTGCTGTTCATGATTCCGCTGCGACGGCAGTTGATTGTGAAAGAGCACGGGAATCTGACCTTTCCCGAAGGCACGGCGTGCGCGGACGTGCTGGTGGCGGGGGAACGCGGCGGATCGTTCGCGGGGCGGGTGTTCTGGGGATTGGGGCTGGGCGGCGTTTACACATTTGCGATGAACACGCTGCACATGTGGCCCTCGCAGCCGGAGTATCAACCGAAGTGGTTGCCGGGGGCTTCGTTTCGCGCGAACATCACTTCGGAATATCTGGGGGTGGGCTACATCATCGGGCCGCGCGTTTCCGGGACGCTGTTTGCGGGCGGCGTGATTTCCTGGCTGGTGATCATGCCGGCGATCAAATTTTTCGGATCGCTTTCCGGGAATGTGGCTTTGTATCCCTCGACGATTCCGATCGGGCAGATGACGTCCGATCAACTTTACAGCAGCTACATTCGTTCGATTGGCGCGGGAGCGGTGGCGGCTTCGGGGTTGATCACGCTGATCAAGACTTTGCCGACGATTTTTTCCGCCCTAAGCGCGGGGATTAAGGATATTCGCGCGAAGCAAGCGGCGGCGTCGGCTGCGGCGGTGGACCGCACGGAACGCGATATGTCCATGCGCGTGGTGCTGATCGGGTCGGCGGTGATTGTGGCGATGATGTGGGCGCTGCTGAAATTCAAGCCGATTCCGGGAGCGATGACCAGCGGGTTTTCGGATTTGCTGGCGGCGCTGTTCGTAGTGGTGTTTGGATTTTTGTTTGTGACGGTGGCGTCGCGGATCAGCGGATTGATTGGAAATTCGTCGAATCCGATCAGCGGGATGACGATTGCAACCTTGATGGCCACTTGCGCGGTGTTTCTGGTGATTCACTGGACGTCAACTCCTTATCAGGTGCTGGCGCTGACCATCGGCGGCGTGGTGTGCATCGCTTCGGCTATCGCGGGCGCCACTTCGCAGGATTTGAAGACGGGTTACCTGGTGGGTGCGACGCCTTACTGGCAACAGGTGGCGCTGGTGATTGGGGTGATGGTTTCGTCGTTTGCGATTGGCGGGACGCTGATTTTGATGAACATCGGCCTGGCGCAATATAAGCCCGTTCAGATCGCGCTGGACATTGATCATCTGCAGCCGGGCGTGGATGTGCAGGAGCGCGGCTACACCTACAACGGCAAAACGTACACCCTGGTGAACGCGTTGGGCTCGCACGAAGTGCCGGACGGAAAATATTTGTACGATCCCGGAACGCGGCAGATCGAAGTCCAGTGGGTGCAGGGCATCGGCAGCGATCAGGCCGCAGCCCCGCAGGCTCGTTTGATGGCGACGGTGATCAGCGGCATCTTGAATCAGCGATTGCCGTGGCGGCTAGTTTTTCTGGGCGTGTTTTTGGTGATCGCCGTGGAGTTACTAGGCGTGCGTTCGCTGCCGTTCGCGGTGGGATCGTATTTATCAATTGCGACGACGATGGCGATGTTCGCCGGCGGGTTGGTGCGTTGGCTGGCGGAGCAAGGCCTGGAGAAAAAAAGCGACGCGGAGAGCGAAGTCAGCCCGGGGTCGCTGTACGCAAGCGGATTGATCGCAGCCGGCGGCGTCTTCGGCCTGCTAGCGATTGTGCTGAACCTGCTGCAGGATCCAGAATTGAGCAAGCACGTGCCGCGCTGGCTAGGCACCGTGCTGCATCTACCCTGGCCGCCGAAAATGTTCGCGCTAGGCGAAAAGTTTCCAGCGATCAGCGGCGCGCCGGGAGTGGGCGTGTTGCTCTTCGTGCTGCTGGCGATATCGCTATTTATTTCAGCGCGAAAAAAATTGGAGAATTCGTAGAAACGGAGTTAAGGGCGCGAGCGTCGCGATGTGCGGCGCTCGCGCTCTGTTTGTCGTCGCGTTCGATTTAGTTCTGCTTTGGTTTTTCCTCGTGAGCAGGAGCGGACTCGTGCTGCGCCGGCGGTTTTGATTCGTGCCTAACCGTTTGCTTGGGCGCTGATTCAGCCTTCGCTTCCGGTTTGGCCTCCGGTTTAGATTCGTGCGTCGCAGCCGGTTTCGACTCCGCTATCGGTTGATGCGTGGCTGCTGACTTCGATTCTGTCTTTGGCTTCGCTTCCGTCTTGGGTTCGTGCGTAGCCGTTGGTTTCGACTCTGTCTTTGGTTTGGACTCAGTCTTCGGCTCGCGTGTAGTCGCGGGCTTCGACTCTGTTTTCGGCTTCGTCTCGGTCTTAGGTTCGTGCGAGGTAGCAGGCTTTGATTCTGTTTTCGGTTTGACCTCAGTTTTCGGCGTTGCTTCTGTCTTCGGCTTTGCTTCGGTTTTCGGTTCGCGCGTGGTCGCTGGCTTCGATTCGGTCTTCGGCTTGGCCTCGGTCTTCGGTTCACGCGTTTCCGCGGGTCTCGATTCCGTTTTTGGCTTGGCTTCGGTCTTCGGTTCACGCGTAGTAGCGGGCTTTGATTCGGTGCGTGGCGTTGCTTCCGTTTTCGGTTCGGTACGAGGTTTGGTTTCGGTTTTAGGCTCTCGCGTTGTTGCCGGCTTCGTTTCGGTGCGCGCAGGAGTTTCGCTGCGAGGTCTGGCTTCGGATTTGGTTTCCGTGCGCGAGTTGCCGATGCGATCGGACGCGGACGCTTTAGTCTGTACTACGCCTGCACCTTTGAATTCGCCGGGCCTCGCTGTTGCCGCAACCGCTGGGCGTCCGTGATTCGCGGAGGCGAACTGGCTGCGATCCGAGCGCGCCTCGGTGACGTGCCGCTCTTGCGCCTCAGTGGGCGCGGTGTGGTTTTCGTGCGCGAATCTTTCTTGCGCCGCGGTGGGACGCGCGCTCACGCCGCCGTGGCCGCCGTTATAGCTGACGTGTGAATCGTGAACGACCACTGTCCTTGCATAAGTGTTGTGAATCACGTTCACGTTTACATTGTTCACGCGCGTGTTATAGAAGAAGTGGCCGTCGGTCCAGCGGCCGCCGAAGTAGCCGGTGCCGACGTAACCGAAACCGTAGTTGACGCCGCCGTAGAAACCGACTTCCGGTCCCCAGTAGCCCGCGTTCCACAGATAGGCGCCGTTGGACCAGCCCCAATAGCCGGGCGTCCAGAGGAAACCTACTTCGGGCGCTTCCACCCACGTGCCGGGAACCCAGAAATATCCGCCGTCATCGCTGTAGCTCCAGTAACCCGGCGTCCAGATGTAGCCGTCGCCAGGGCAGATGGGCTGCGTGTAAACGGGGAGCGCGGGCGGAGCGACGGTCACGGAGAGAACGACCTGCGCTGAGGCGGTGGAAGTCGCGGCGGGAATCCCGAGCAGCAGTGCAGCTAGTGCGAAGCAAGTGGAAAGTCCGAGCGACTGGAGCGCGCGGCGAATATGGAACGTGTGCATCGGCGTCACCTCGTTAAGAGATCGTTGAGAGAACTTGTACCTAGTGAAATCGTACGCGGGCAGGTGAATCGAGGCGATACGGCAAAGTCTTGAGGGAGGTAGGGAACTTACCTTATGGGCGCAAGTGCCGCTGCTGGAATATTTTGCTCATGTTGCCGAAGAAAATACCCTGCGGATTCAGGCAGGCGAAGCGCAGTGAAGCATTCTGCAAAGCGCAACTGATTGACGGAGTAGGAGTAATTGTTTCAGGTCGGAAACGGTGACGGAAATGCGCTTCTTGGAGCGGAATGTTCTTGCTGTTCGGTAATGCGAGGTAACGACGATGGATTATAGATTCGACATATTCAAGCGACGCTCTAATGGAAACACGCTGTGGATCACGTCGGTAGATGGACTGACAGAGGCGAAGAGACGCATGGCTCGTTTCGCGCAGCTTTCTCCTGGAGAATATTTCGTGTACTTGCAGGGGGAGGGAATTGTGGCGGAGCTGAACGCCGATAACTGGATGGGGGTGACGTAGTCCGGGGCTCCGGAGTGAACCAAGCACCGAGGATTTCAGTCAAGGCGGCGCGAAGAGGGGGCAGGTCCCGCGACCGCGGGACCCGCCCCCACGCGGTTAGGCGGGCGCCGGTCAATTCGGCGCGGCTTTGACTCCGGCGCTGGCGGCGATTAGACTTGGTACTGTGAGATCTATATCGCGCGGCGGTGGCGGCGGGTACATGTTCGACATCGGGAGTTATTTCCCGCCGGCGATTAAGACGATTTGCATTGCCTGCGTCGCGGTTTTCCTGCTGCAAGAACTGTCGGCTTTAGTTTTCCACGAGGCCGGAGTGAGATTCTGGACATTTGGCCTGGGGCTGGTTCCCTACGCTACGGTGTTCGGATTCCGGATCTGGCAGCCCTTCACCTATATTTTCCTGCACGGCGGAATTCTGCACATTCTGTTCAACCTTTTATACCTGGCGATGTTCGGCGCGGATTTGGAGCGGGCGTGGGGCAGCCGCAAATTTTACACGTACTTCTTCGTTTGCGGAATTGGCGCAGGCGTTGTGGACATCATTGTGAAGCTGCTGCTGGACCCGCACGGCCGCGGGACTGCGCTGGTGCCTACGATCGGAGCTTCCGGTGCGATTTACGGGGTGCTGCTGGCTGTCGCGGTGATCATGCCGCACCGGCAGGTTTGGGTTTTTCCGCTGCCGGTGACGGTATCCATGCGCGTCTTCGTGATCGTGATGGGCGCGATCGAGTTTTTTAGCACGATCGGAGTTTCGGGCGACAATGTGAGCCATGTGTGCCATTTGGGCGGAATGTTGGTGGGATATATTTATTTGCGGCGCGGGTCTTATGGGTACAGTTTGCGGAATTATTTTTCGGATTGGAAGCGGCGGAGATTGAAGAGGAAGTTTGAGGTTTATGTGCGGGATCATCAGGATAAGCCGCCTTCTAATCCGGATAACTGGGTGAATTAGGGTTTCTGCGTGGGGAGCGCATCCGTTCGGGTGCGGGTATTCAACGAGATGTTCGCTTCGGCGTGGTGCTGTGCTTGGAGAAAGCAAGAGATTTAACACAGAGAGCACGGAGGAGAGGCGGAGCGCACAGAGAAAGACAAGAGCCACCGCAGAGACGCGGAGAACGCAGGGAAATGCGGGAGAGGTCCTTCTCCCGCATCCGCGGGATCAGGATGACGGCACAGCGGGCAGAGGCGAGAAAGCCGGCGGCGCATGAATTAAGGCGAACGCGGTTCGGCGGTGAGGTTGAGGTCTAGGCAAGTAGGGGCGGAGCCCTTCGATCCCGCACAGCGGGATCTCAGGATGAATCGCGCTGCAGCGCGATTCACAAGCAGCGCCCCTACCGAGTCGGATCAGAAGCGGAATTTTGGAATCCGCGGCAACGGCAAGAGTGACCGCAGAGACGCCGAAAGCCCAGAGAAAAGGCAAATCAAAAACGCCCGCCTAAAAGGCAAAAGCAGGCGGCCGCTACAAATTCAATAACAACTGCAACGGCAAAGTCGAAAGCGCCGGCGGGACGCCGGCGCTACGAACACCGCGGAGGTTAGCCGCCGATGCGGAGTAGGCGCATCAAGTTTGTGGAGCCTGTGGTGCCGATGGGGGTGCCGGCTACTACGCCGATTATGTCGCCGCGCTTAACTAGTTTTTCTTCTAGGAGGCGTTTTTCAGCGGTGGCGGCCAGTTTGTCAATGTCGTGAACGGCGCCCATGCTGCGCGGCAGGACCCCCCAAAAGAGAGCGAGACGGCGGCGCGTTTCCTGGACTGGAGAGAAGGCGACGATGGGAGCGCGGGGGCGATATTTGGAGACGAGGCCGGCGGACGAACCTTTTTCGGTGAAAACTGCGACAACCTTCAAGTGCAATTCTTCGGCGGCGTGGCAGATGGCTTCGGCGATGACTTCGTTAATTTGCAGATCGCCGGAGCGCGCGGGACGCGGCAATTGCGTGACGCTGGCTTCGGCTTCGCGGATGATGCGGTCCATCATCATGACGGATTCCAGCGGATAGAGGCCGGCGGCAGTTTCGCCGGAAAGCATGAGGGCGTCGCTGCCGTCGAAGATGGCATTGGCGACATCGGAAGCCTCGGCGCGCGTGGGTCGCGGATTTTTTTGCATGGAATCGAGCATTTGCGTGGCGGTGATCACGGGGATCAACGCGTTGCGCGCTTTCAGAATGATTTGCTTCTGGACCACGGGAACTTTTTCCGGGCTCATTTCGACGCCCAGATCGCCGCGCGCGACCATCACGCCGTCGGCGATGGCGAGAATCTCGTCGAGATTATCTATGGCTTCCGGCTTTTCGAGTTTGGCGATTACCGGCGTGTCTTTACCGGCGCGAGCGATGGCGAGTTTTGCGGCGCGGACATCCGCGGCGGTGCGCACGAAGCTGAGGGCGAGATAATCGGCGCCGATGATCAAGGCCGACCGGAGATCTTTGCGGTCTTTCGCGGTCATCGAGGGGATATCGAGTTTAATTCCGGGAAGATTGATGCCCTTGTGTTCGCCAAGCTCTCCGGGGTTTTCGACTTGAGTGATTACGTCTTGGCCGTGAGTGGACATCACGCGCAGGGCGATATCGCCGTCGCTGAGGAGAATGCGGTCGCCTTTGTGAACGGAAGCGGGCAGGGCACGGAAAGTAGTGCTGACGCCCTCTTCGGTGCCGGGAATATTGCGTGTGGTGATGACGAAGCGCTGGCCGAAGCGCAGGCGAATGGGTTTTCCGGCGACGAGTTTGCCGGTGCGGATTTTGGGGCCCTGCAAATCGGCGAGCACGCCAATGGGTTTTTCATAGTGCGCGGAAGCGCGGCGCAGAGCCGCGACCATGCGCACACGGTCTTCATGCGTGCCGTGGGAAAAATTCAGGCGGGCGACGTCCATGCCGGCGTGCACCAGCTTGTCTATCATGTTGTACGAGGAGGTGACCGGGCCCAGGGTACAGACTATTTTTGCTCTACGAGGATTTATCACGATTATTTATTCACCGAGAAATCATTCACGATTGCGAAGAGAAATTCAATGCCTTTGTGAAAAGAATCGAGAGGGATGCGTTCGTTATCGGCGTGAAAACGGGAAAGATCGTCGTCGCTAAGCGCGAAGGGCGCAAGGCCGTAGGCTTGCACGTTGCGCAGGCGCAGCGGAGTGGAATCAGTGAAGTAAGCGGACATGAGCGGAACGACGGGCGCGCCGGGATAGGTTTTGGCGGAGACGCTGGCGATCGCGTTGTAGAAATCGGAAGTGAGCGAAGAAGACGGAGAGGTTTCGGACAGGGGCAGCTCTGGCTCGAAGCTGATAGCTGGATCGTTGACGAGTTGCTGCAGCTTGGCGATGAATGGAGCGAGTTGGTTTCCCGGGAGCAAGCGGACGTTGAGGACAGCGCGCGCCTCGGACGGAATTACATTCGGGCGAATTCCGGCGCGCAGCATGGTGGGCGAGACGGTGTCGTGCAACATCGCGTTCCACGCGAGATTTTGATTGGAGATTACGCGGGCGGCATGTTCGCCGCGATCAGAAGTGTCGAGGGAGCGCATCCATTTGGAAGTTTCTTCGTCCTGAAGCGGGGCGATGGCCTGGAAATACGCGCGGGTGACGGAATTGAATTGCACGGGCGCGTCATAATCCCCGATTTTGGCGATGGCGGCGGACAGATGGACGACGGGATTGTCTTTGCGGGGCATGGAAGCATGGCCGGAGACACCCTTGGCGATCACGTCCACGTTTGCGGGAACTTTTTCGCTGACTTGCACGCCGATATATTGCGGCTTGCCGCCTTTCAGGAAAACGCCGCCACCTTCGTTGATGGCGTAGCCTGCGGCGATTTTGTCCCAGTGCTTGTCCACGGCGAAGAGCATGCCGGTTGCGCCGTAGGCTTCTTCGTCGCCTTCGGCGAGGAAAATGATGTCGCGATTGAGGCGCGCGCCGGAGCGTTTAAGTTGGATGAAGACGGCAAGATTGGCGGCGAGCATGCCTTTGTCGTCAATGGCGCCGCGGCCGTAGAGGTAGCCGTCTTTTATGACCGCGCCGAAGGGATCTACCGTCCATTTGGATTTGTCCACCCCGACGACATCGAGATGCGCCATCAGGAGCAGGGCGCGCGAGGGATCGGGCACGGCGCTGGCAGAGAGGCGGGCGACGATGAAGCCGCGGCCCGGCGTGCTTTCGAAAATTTCAGAGGGGATGCCTTCCTTAGTGAGAATGGCGGCGATATATTTTGCGGCTACGAGTTCGTTGCCAGGAGGATTGGTGGTGTCAATGCGCAGCAGGCCTTGCAGCCAGCCGAGCGCGTCTTGTTGAATCTGGGAGAGCGATGGGCTGGCCGCCGACGGATATTGCGGGGACGTCGGAACGGCCTGCGCCTGGATTGCCGCGGCAGAAAACAGCAATGCCATGAGCACAAGAATCGGTAGTGGAATGCGCGCGCGCGCCATCCTGGATTTCCCCCAGAAACTGAAATTCATTCGCAGAGCAGACGACCAATTCATACTATCATGCTGGCGGATGCGGTCTGGGAAGCGAGGCGCGAGGCGTTTTCTGAACTGCAATCATAGCGGAATGGGCCGCGAGGCCGGACCATCTTTCCGCCGCTGGGATGCATCCAAATGTCCAAACCAGGGCCCGTGGGCGCAGGTGCGCGCGGAGCCGGGGCGAGGCTGGGGACCCAGCTGGGCACGTTGCGAAACGAGGGGAGCACGAAATTGAAGACATGGATGCGAGTGGTGCTGCTGGGCGTTTTAATTGTGGCGCTGGGCGTGCCGCCGGGGACGCTGAGTTCCTATGCGCGGCAGCAGGAAGGCCCGGTGACTCCCGCGCCAGGACAACAGCCGGGTGCGGCGCCGAAGCAGCCGACCGGGCAGCAGCAGCCGGCGCAAGCGGGGAAAGTGCAGGCGCAAGCGCCGCAGGTGACCATCGCGGTGCAATCGAACGTGGTGAATATTGACGCGGTGGTGACGGATTTCGAAGGGAACATTATTACCGGCTTGCAGAAACAGAATTTCCGCGTATTGGATGAAAACCAGCCGCAGCAGATCAGCAACTTCGGAGCGAGCGAGGCGCCGATCACGATTGTGGTGCTGATGGAATTCAGCCGGCGGATGGGGAGTTATTTCGGGTATCGCGGAAAGATGTGGGCTTATAACTTTCTGGATCACTTGAACCAGAAGGACTGGGTGGCTTTCAAGACGTTTGATTTGAAGACCAACATGGTTTCGGATTTCACGCAGGATAAGAAGGCGGTGGCGCAGGAAGTGGCGTCGTTATATTTTCCGGACTTCAGCGAGGCGAATTTGTTTGACGCTACGCTGGAAACTTTGGACCAGCTGCGCGACGTGAAGGGGAAGCGGTCAATTTTAATTATCGCATCGGGATATGACACGTTCAGCAAACACACTTTGGACCAGACATTCAAGCCGTTGAAAGAAACGGATGTGACGATTTTCTGCATTGGGATGGGCGCGGCGCTGGATGCGATGGGAATTCACGAACGCAGCATGGTTGGGCCGGAATTTGCGAACGTGAATTATTTGCAGGCGGAGAACCAGCTGAAAACATTTGCGGAGATGACTGGCGGGTATGCGTGGTTTCCGCGGTTTGAAGGGGAGATGAACGATATTTTCAATTCGGTGGCGGTTTTCCTGCGCAACCAGTACACGATTGGATTTACGCCTGGCACGCCGCCGGACGGGAAAATTCACAAGCTGAAGGTGGAAGTGCTGGATAGCGAGGGGAATCCAATGATGACGTTGGATAAGAAGGGGCACAAAAAGAAGATCACGGTGAATGCGCGGGAGTGGTACACGTCGCCGAAGCCGGCGACTGGGAATTAGGCTGAGCAGATCTTAGTTAGCGATGCTTCCACCAGAGGACTGCACCGATTATTGCGCCGAGGCCAATCGAGCCCAAAAGGAATAATCGAGTTTCGGGGAGCGATTCGTAAACCATTACACTGAGTCCCAACGCGAGCACCGCACCAATCCAACTTGCGGTAATCCACAGAGTGCCCATTTGCACTTCCGGTCGGCCGCGATGTCCGTCACTCCTTTTCCTGTTCCATCAAGTGCAGTGTAACCGGGCATTCGCGCGTCGGCCGGATTATTTTTGGGGGAGGCGGAGGTCGCGCCCGGACATTTCTGGGGGCTCGGGGACTTCGAGGACGCCTAGCAGGGTGGGGGCTATGTCGCGGAGGGAGCCGCCGGGGCTAAGTTGGGTGCGGCCGATTTCTGAGAGCAGGATGAAGGGGACGGGATTGGTGGTGTGGTAGGTGTGGGCGCCGCCGGTGACGGGATCGATCATGGTTTCGGCGTTGCCGTGGTCGGCAGTGATGATCCAGGCGCCGCCGCGCGGTTTGAGAGATTGAAAAATTCTGCCGAGACATTCGTCCACGGTTTCGACGGCTTTGATGGTGGCTTCGAGCTTGCCGGAGTGGCCGACCATGTCTGCGTTCGCGAAATTCATGATGATGGCGTCGAAATTTCCCTTTTCGATGGCGTGGATTACGGTATCGGCGACGCCGGCGGCGGACATTTCCGGTTTTAAATCGTAGGTGGGCACTTTCTGCGACGGGACTACCACGCGTTCTTCCCCTGGAAACGGCTTTTCGACTCCACCATTGAAGAAATAAGTGACGTGCGCGTATTTTTCGGTTTCGGCTACGCGGAGATTTTTGTATTCCTGTTCGGCGAAAACGTTGGCGAGGATTTGTTCCAGTTTTTCGGGTGCGATCAGGTAGCGCAGCCAGGGCCACGCTTTATCGTACTGCGTGGTGGCGACGAAGAAGAGATTATTCGGGCGCGCGGGATCGGCAAATTCGTTGAAGCCAGGCTCGACGAGGGCGCGGGTGGTTTCGCGGGCGCGGTCGGCGCGGAAATTGAAGAAGACTACAGCGTCGTCGTCGCGGATGACGCCGCGCGGGACGGCGGGTTTTCCTGGGGCGGGTTCGGTGGTGATGACGGTGGGGACCACGAATTCGTCGGTGACACCTTTTTCGTAATTGGCGCGGATGGCGGCTACGGGATCGGTGAATTTTGCATCGGATTCGCCGTGGATCATGGCGCGATAGGATTTTTCGATGCGGTCCCAGCGATTGTCGCGGTCCATGGCGTAGTAGCGGCCGATGATGGTGGCGATCTGGCCGACGCCGTATTCGCGCATTTTCTTTTCGAGGGCTTGGAGGAATTCGATGCCGCTGTTGGGAGGAGTGTCGCGGCCGTCGGTGAAGCAGTGGACGAAGACGCGCTCGACTTTATTTTCGCGGGCCATGCGCAGCAGGGCGTAGAGATGTTCGATGTGGGAGTGCACGCCGCCATCGCTGAGCAGGCCGAGCAGGTGGAGCTGGCGGGCGCGACCGCGTTCCATGGCTTCGCGGAGCAGCGGCTGGCGCTGGAATTCGCCGCTGGCGATGAGCTGGTCAATGCGGGTGATGTCCATGTGCACGATGCGGCCGGCGCCGATATTCAGATGGCCGACTTCACTATTGCCCATTTGTCCTTCGGGGAGGCCGACGGCGGGGCCGGATGTGTGGATTAGCGTGTTGGGAAATTCTTTGAGGAGGCGATCGTAATTTGGTTTGCGCGCCAGGGCGATGGCATTGCCTTTTGTTTCGGCGCGGTAGCCCCAGCCGTCGAGTACGGTGAGGACGATGGGTTTTGGGTGTTTATTTTGTTGGGTCATGTCGCGGGCCAGAATACCTTATCGAAATAAAACGCGCGAGGGTCATGCGCCGACGATGCGGTGGGCCATGCGTCCGATGATGGGGTAGGCGGCCCATTCGCCGTGGCCGGCTTTGATGCCGTAATAGATGCCGATAAACAGATTCACGGCCATGATTCCCATCAGCATGAGCCAAATCCCGGCGAAGCCCAGGAAGAGTCCGAGCGGTGGGGGATTGTTCGCAACAGGTTTGGCCTGATGGGGAATCACGGTTGCGAAAAATATCACGAACCACATCGCCATCGTGCCGAACCACAGAAGTATAAGCAGGCATTGCCACAACAGCGCCTGCATGGCGTGGAACGCGACAAATTTGGAATCGCGTTTGATGAGGTAAATGATCAGTGGCGCGATCCACCAACCGACGAGTTGGAGGACGTGGGCGAGAATCGCCATCGTTTTTTCGTCGGAGTTAGGTTCGTACATTCCCGCGAAATCGTTCACGTGTTCATGTCCTCGTGATTCCGTTTTGGTTGCCGCTGCGGAATCGCCTGCGTTTACGGGCGCAGCGCTTTGCGGCCGGGGAAGCAGGCTGCGCTGCCCAGGGCTTCCTCGATGCGGAGGAGTTGATTGTATTTGGCGATGCGGTCGGTGCGGGAGGCGGAGCCGGTTTTGATTTGGCCGGTGCCCATGGCGACGACGAAATCGGCGAGGAAGGTGTCTTCGGTTTCGCCGCTGCGATGGGAGACGATGGCGGCGTAGTTTGCCTTGCGGGCCATTTCGACGGCTTCGATGGTTTCGCTGACCGTGCCGATCTGATTGAGCTTGATGAGGATGGCGTTGCCAATACCTTCTGAGATGCCGCGGGCGAAAATTTTCGGGTTTGTGACGAAAATATCGTCACCCACGAGCTGAATTTTCTTGCCGAGGTCGCGGGTGATGATTTTCCAGCCGTCCCAATCGTCTTCGGAGAGGCCGTCTTCGATGGAGACGATGGGATATTTGGCGGCCCAGGCTTCCCAGAATTTCACCATCTCTGCGGAGGTGCGCGCGGATTTGTCGGATTTCTTGAAGATATATTTTTTTGTGGCGCGATCGTAGAATTCACTGGATGCGGGGTCGAGGGCGATGGCGATTTGCTCGCCGGGTTTGTATCCGGCGGCGGTGACGGCTTCGAGGACGCGCTCGAGAGCTTCTTCATTGGATTTCAGGTTGGGCGCGAAGCCGCCTTCATCCCCGACGGCAGTGGAGTAGCCGTTTTTCTTCAACACAGATTTCAGGTGGTGGAAAACTTCGACGCCCCAGCGCAGGGCTTCGCGGAAATTGGGCGCGCCGACGGGCATGACCATGAATTCCTGCACGTCCACGGAGTTGTCGGCGTGGGCGCCGCCGTTGACGATGTTCATCATGGGGACGGGGAGAGTGTTGGCGGAACTGTCGCTGGAGTAGCGTGCGAGATATTGGTAGAGCGGCTGCGCGAGTTGGGCGGCAGCCGCGCGTGCGGCAGCCATGGAGACGGCGAGGATGGCGTTGGCGCCGAAATTGGATTTGTTGGGCGTGCCGTCGGCGTCAATCATTTTGCGATCGAGGCCGCGCTGGTCGGTGGCGTCAAGACCGATGATGGCTCTCGCGATTTCTGCGTTCGCGTGGCCTACGGCTCTCAGGACGCCTTTGCCGAGGTAGCGGGATTTATCGCCGTCGCGGAGTTCGTTGGCTTCGTGTTCGCCGGTGGACGCGCCGGAAGGAACGGCCGCGCGGCCGACAGCGCCGCCTGCGACGTGGACGTCGGCTTCGACGGTGGGATTGCCGCGGGAATCGATGATTTCGCGGGCGTGGACTTTGGTGATTTTCGTGGACATGGGGCTCCTGTGAATTGAACTTTATTTGTGCGACGAACATCGTAAACGGTTTGGGGTGGGGGGTACAAGGCGAGGATGTGGCGAGGATTCCGCGGCTGCTGCGGCGCAATGAAAAGCGGGGCGGGTCTGAGACCCGCCCCTACAGGATCATTTGGCTGCGCCGCGAAGCTACTTTCGGCTGGCGGAGAAGCTTGCGGCCGCGGGCGCGCATGGCGGCGGTGCCAACCTGCGTTAGTTCTTCAATCAGCGGAATAATTTGCGCTTTTGATTTCGCGTCCGCGGCGGCCAAATCCCAGATTGCCTGCATCGCCCAGGTTTTCACAATGCTACTTTTGTCGCGCAGATAATCGAAGAGGATGTCGAGGGCGACGGCGCGTTCTTTGGTGGTGAGCTGGAGACGCGGGATGATCAGGGCGGCGTGCCAGCGGATTTCCTGTTGATTGGTGCTGCCTGCTATCGCGAGGAGTTTTCTTTTGTAGGGGCGGAGAAGGTCGGGGCGTTGGGTTGTGATTTTTTCGATGGCGTCGGCGGAGCGCATGCGGAGGAGTGGGTCATCCGCGGCTAGGCCTTTGACGAGGTGGCGAAAGTTTGCGGGGTAGGTGAGGACGTGGGTTACTACCTCGTTCGAGCGACCGATGGAGCGGCGATCGCCGCCGGACAGCTTTTTCAGCAGACGGTGCATTGGAACCTTGCCGACGCTACGAAAACCGGGCGCCACCACCGCGGCGCGTAAAAATCTAAGAGAGATCCTTCGCCGCGCTCCCTTCGCGAAATCACTCAGGGCAAGCAGGATGACGGCCGCTGCGTTTTGGATGGCGGCGTTACTCGGGTTCTTCGATCATGGATTCTGGGCGGACTACTACTACTACGCCGTGTTCTGTAACGGAGTAGCGGGCGCGGTCGGCTTCGGCGTCGTAGCCGATTACTGTACCTTCGGGCAAGCTTACGTGACGGTCGATTATGGCGCGGCGAATGCGGCAACTGCGGCCTACGTTCACGTGATTGAAGACGATACATTGGTCGAGTTCGCTATAGCTATTGACGCGCACATCGAGGCCGAGAACGGATTTGGTGACGCGGCCGCCGGAAACGATGGAGCCGGCGCCGACGATGGAATCGAGCGCGACGCCCATGCGCGAGGGATCGGCGAAGACGAATTTGGCGGGCGGATATTGCTGCTGCCAGGTGTTCAGCGGCCAGCTCTTGTCGTAGAGGTTGAAGACCGGAGAGACGGAGACCAGGTCCATGTTGGCCTCGTGGTAGGCCTCGACGGTGCCGACATCGCGCCAGTAAGATTCTTCCTTTTTATTTTCGTCGCGAAAGTTGTAAGCAAAGACGCGGTGCTTTTCGATGATGCGCGGAATGATGTCTTTGCCGAAATCATGTTTGGAGTTGGGGTCTTCCGCGTCGGCAATCAAGATGGGAACGAGCAGCTGCGTATTGAAAAGATAGACTCCCATGGAAGCGTTCACTTTGTCCGGATGGATACGCGAACGTTTGGGGTCGGCGGGTTTTTCCTCGAAACCGACGATGCGCCAGTCCTTGTCGGTTTCGAGCACGCCGAAACTTCCGGCGGCTTCCTCGGGAGAGACTTCGAAGGTGGCGACGGTGACGTCTGCGCCGGCTTCGACATGCTGCTCGAGCATTTTCTGATAATTCATTTTGTAGATGTGATCGCCGGAGAGGATGAAGACGAAGTTGGACTGTTCAGAGCCGATGGAATAGATGTTCTGGTAAACGGCGTCGGCGGTGCCTTGATACCAGTGCTGCGAGACGCGCATCTGCGGAGTGAGGACTTCGATGAAATCGCCATGGCCCATTAGCAGCGACCAGCCGCGGCGGACGTGGCGATTGAGGCTGAGAGCTTTGTACTGGGTGAGGACGAAGACGCGACGCAGATCGCTATTCAGGCAATTTGAAAGTGTGACATCAATGATGCGATAGATGCCGCCGAAAGGGACGGCTGGCTTGGCGCGATCGCGAGTGAGGGGCCAAAGGCGTTCGCCCTGGCCACCGGCCAGCAGGACTGCAAGTGCGTTGCGCATCAATGGCATGGATACGCTCCTGGTGCTAGCCCTGGGCTGGCGGAGGACATTCTAGCAGCAAGTACGAGCGTGCTGAAAGGGCGCGTGGAAAAGTTGCGCGGTTGGCGTCCGGGGCGGCACCGTTCGAGGAAGAATACTCTATACAATTTTCTCCAGGGGGTCAGAGGCTAGAGGAAGCCAAGCACTGATTGTGAGAGCTACCGCTCCAGCCCCCCAAGAAACCGACTTTTTCCGCGAACTGGTACGACCGTGCGGCGTGTGCGGCGGCGGCGAGGGTTCGTGATGATGATAACTAGAGAGTTATAAACCGCAATTTTTTGTGATTTGCCAATTTAGCCCTTGACTTACAGTCAGGCGGGCGATAGAAGAACTTGGCAATTGCCGGTTCGGGTGTGAACCGGATACACTAGGTGGTAACCCACTCAGTGCAAACTAACATTCAACGGGGAACGGGGGTGAATACGCGTGGCAGAAGTTGTCATTCAAGAGGGTGAATCTCTGGAGAATGCCCTCCGACGCTTCAAGAGAAAGGTGCAGTCGGAAGACATAATCAAAGAGATAAAAAAGCACAGCTACTACATGAAACCAGGTGAAAGGCGCCGTGCCAAAGAGGCCCTCTCGCGTAAGCGTCTCCGGAAAAAGCAACGGCGTGAGCAAGACTAGGTGACCATTAACCGGGGTCCATTCAAACGGTTCGAACCGGTCGGGGTGAGGGAAACGTGAATTTTTCCGGGCACGTTCCCGAATTTGACTGGGCGAACTGTTCCGCTGCTACTCCTGTTCCAGCAAGGCTATGGAGCAGCGTATGGAATACCACGACAGGGTTTTAAAGTGTGCAGAGTGTTCAGCTGAGTTCGTTTTCACCGCCGGCGAGCAGATGTTCTTCGCCGACAAGGGTTTCAAGAATGAGCCCAAGCGGTGCAAAGCGTGCAAGGCCAACCGCTCAGCGGGCACAGCATCGGGTTCCGGCAGCGTGCAGCGTGTCGAGACCAAGACGGTATGCTCGCAGTGCGGGAAAGAGACGACGGTTCCGTTCAAGCCGACACAGGGACGCCCGGTATATTGCCGTGAATGTTTCCAACAGCGGCGATCGGCCGGGCCGCAGAGTATTGCGGCGCCGTAAGAAGCGCGTTTCACGCGGTGGCTTGAAACTAGCCGAGCGAAGTTCCTGGTAGTCCCCGATTCTGTGGCGTGAGAGCTGAGCCAACAGAGGGCGGGGCGGGGGGCCAGCCCGGAAAAAGGGAAAACCATCTTCAAAGGCTCTTCCTGGCGTGAAAGCGCTGGGAAGAGCCTTTTGATTTTTTGGGGGTGTGGTGCGGCTCTGTGCTGGTCGGATTTTGATTCTTACTATGCAGCGGTGCTTGCTGGTTTGCCGGGAGAGATTTCGCGGAGCGCATTGAGAAAGGCTTCGGTTTCGGGGTTCGTGCCGATGGTGACGCGCAGGAAATTGGGCATGGCGGCGAAGCGGCGGCCGACGATGATGTTGCGCGCGCGGAATTGTTCGATGATTGGCTTTACGTCCGAGCCCATGTCGAGCATGACGAAATTGGCCTGCGACGGGATGAACGGGCGCGAGTCCGCGGTTAGTTCAGAGCAGAGCAACTTGCGCGTGAAGTTGAGTTGCGCTCGGCAAGTATCGACGTGGTCGTCGTCCGCAAGGCTGGCGACGGCGGCCTGGAGGATGGCGGCATTGCCATTGTCCTGGAGAAGCTGTGCGGCGAGGCGAGCGATGGGTTCTTTCGCGCCGATGGCGTATCCCAGGCGCATTCCGGCCATGCCGTAGATTTTTGAAAATGTGCGCGCGACGATGACGTTGGGATGCGCGGGGATGAATTCGACGGCGCTTGTGTAGCGCGGGTCGTCGGCGAAATCGAAATAGGCTTCGTCCACGACGATCAGGGTGGTGGGCGGCACGGCTTGCAGGAACGCGGCGAGTTCGTCGCGAGTGACGATGGTGCCGGTGGGATTATTGGGATTGCAGATGTAAGTGACGCCGGTTTTGGAGGTGCAGGCCGCGGCCATTTTGGGGAGGTCGTGGCGATGGTCGGGCGTGAGCGGGATTGGCACGGCATTGGAATTCAGCACGCGTGCATAGTCCAGCACGGCTTCGAAGGTGGGGGCGGCGGCTACGACGTTGCGCGTGGGATCGAGGAAAGCGTCGTCGGCGGCGCGGAGAATTTCCGTGGAGCCGCAGCCGAGAATAATATTTTCGGGCTTCACGTTGAATTTTTGCGCGAGCCTGGTGATTACGTCGAGATAGGCTTGGTCGGGATAACGGTTGGAGATGGCGCCGCAATCGGCGAGGGCGGCGCGGGCTTTGGGCGAGGGGCCGTAGGGGTTTTCGTTGAAGTTCAGGCGGATGGCGCCTGGGGGCATCGGTTTGCGCTTTGTGGCATCCAATAGCGTCAGATTCAGGTTCGGCAGGCTGGGCGCGGCGATTGCAGCGGCTAGAGATTGTGCGAAGATGCGCGAGAAGTCGCGGCGAGAGTGGGTTGCGGCGGTCATCGAGTGCTCCTATGTTGAAAAATTCTGCAGGATGATACTCCCCGGTAGCGTCGCGTACAATAAATGGCTTGAGAGCTGCTCTGACTGCGCATGATGGACTGAACTGGAGGCGGATATGCCAACGAAACGCAAAAACAAGCAGCAGTTGAAGCGCAAGTCCGCGAAGAAGGCGGGCGCGAAGGTGGCGAGTAAGCAGGCTGGCGGTGTGAACGACAAGGCGCTGCGCGAGCAATTACGAAAAGCTCTTGATTGGCGCGAGGCGCATGCGGATTGGAAGCAGGCGCTGGCTGGATTGGATCCGGCGCATCGCGGAGTGCGGCCGGCGGGATCGCCACATTCGGTGTGGGATTTGCTGGAGCATGTGCGATTGGCGCAGCGGGATATTTTGGATTTCACGGTGAATCCGAAACATGTGTCGCCGGATTGGCCGGCGGGATATTGGCCGAAGACGCTGGCGCCAGCGGATGACGCACAGTGGGGAAAGAGCGTGGGGGAATTTTTCCACGATCTGAAAGAGATGGAGAAACTGGTGAGCAATCCACGGACGGACCTTTTTGCGCGGATTCCGCACGGCACGGGGCAGACGTTTCTGCGCCAGGTTTTGCTGCTGGTTGACCACAATTCATATCATTTGGGGCAGTTGGTGCTGGTGCGGCGGTTGCTGAGCGCGTGGTAGGAAAAGTGCGGGGGCTGCTCTCGCGCCGTAGCGGGTCCTTGTTATAATAGGATCGTTATAATAGAGAGAGCGAAATAGTTCGGAAGATTTCGGGAGATTCATGAGCCGTCAGCAAACAATTGTGGATTCCGCGGCCACGCAGGACGCGCAGGAGCGCGTCTGGGACGTGTTCCGCCGCTGGGGATATCTTCAGGCAAATCTGGATCCGCTGGGCGACATGGCGCCAGTGGCCATGCCGGAATTGGAAGTGAGCGGCGCGGAAGCGGAAGCCGCGCGACGGGTTTATTGCGGGACCATTGGCGTCGAATTCATGCACATTCCGGAGCGCGAGAAGCGGGAATGGATTCAAGCGCGGATGGAGGCGGAGGCGCCGGAAGCGGATCGCGCTCGGATTCTGCACTGGCTGGTGCGCGCTGAAATTTTCGAGCAAGTGCTGCAGACGCGTTATCTGGGAACGAAGAGATATTCGCTGGAGGGAGAAGCGGCGCTGCTGCCGTTGCTCGATGCGATTCTGGATTCGTCCGCGGAACAGGGCGCGGTGCAAGCGGTGCTCTCGATGAGCCATCGCGGGCGGTTGAACGTGATGGTGCACATCGTGGGGCGCGCAGCGGCGGAAGTATTCGCGCGATTTGAGGATGTGGATCCGCGCAGCGTCTTGGGCGGCGGCGACGTGAAGTATCACATGGGCGCGACTGGGGAATTTGCGACGGCGGGTGGAAAAAAAGTCGGGATGCACTTGGTATCGAATCCGAGCCACCTGGAAGCGGTGGATCCGGTAGCGATCGGGCGCACGCGCGCGAAGCAGATGCGGCGCGGCGATGCGGGTTTGCGCCAGGTGTTGCCGGTGATCATGCACGGAGACGCTGCGTTCGCGGGGCAGGGCGTGTGGGCGGAGACGCTGAACATGGCGGGCGTGCAGGGATTCACGGTGGGCGGATCGGTGCACATCATCGTGAATAATCTGATCGGGTTCACGACGATTCCGCGCGATTCGCAATCTTCGCGGTTTTCTTCGGATTTGGCGAAGCGGCTGCCGATTCCGATTTTTCACGTGAATTCGGAAGATCCGGACGCGGTGGCGCGCGTGGGGCGGATCGCGGCGGATTATCGCTATGCGTTCGGAACGCCGGTGGTGGTGGATTTGATTGGCTACCGGCGGCACGGGCACAGCGAAGTGGATGATCCGACGATCACGCAGCCGTTGCGTTACCGGAAGATTGATGCGCATCCGCCACTTTGGGAAATTTATTCCGAAAAAATCGGCGTGGACGCGGCGCCGATTGTGCAGCGCGTACGCGGGGAATTGGATGCTGCGCAGAAGCGGGCGCTGGAGCTGGAGAAAAATCCGCCCATGCGCAAGCTGCCGCCTTATTGGGATGCTTATCGCGGCGGGCGTTACAACACGGCGATGGAAGTGGATACCGGCGTGGCGGCTGGAGAACTCGCGGCGATCGGTGAGGCTTTGACGCGCTATCCAGAAGGATTTCACATTCATCAGAAAGTGAAAAAGCTTTTGGAGCAGCGGCTGGAAATGGCGCAGGGGAAACGGCCGTTGGATTATGGAATGGCTGAGGCGCTGGCGTTTGGGACACTGCTGAAACAGCGCGTGCCGGTGCGGTTGAGTGGGCAAGACACGCGGCGCGGAACATTTAACCAGAGGCACGCGGCGTTGATTGATATCGAGACGGAAGAGGAGTACGTGCCGCTGGAGCATTTGGGGCATGGCGAAGCGTGGTTCGAGGCGATCAATTCGACTTTGTCGGAAGCTTCGGTGCTGGGATTTGAATACGGGTTCAGCCGCGATTTTCCGGAGGCGCTGGTCTTGTGGGAAGCGCAATTCGGGGATTTTGCGAACGGCGCGCAGATAATTATTGACCAGTTTATTTCCGCGGGCGAGGACAAGTGGAATTTGCTGTCGGGCGTAGTGCTGCTGCTGCCGCATGGTTACGAGGGGCAGGGGCCGGAACATTCCAGCGCGCGGATCGAGCGATTTTTGCAATTGGCGGCGCGGGACAACATGCAGATTTGCCAGCCGACGACGGCGGCGCAGTATTTTCATCTGTTGCGGCGGCAGGCATTGCGGGCTTGGCGCAAGCCGCTGGTGGTTTTTACGCCGAAGAGCATGCTGCGGAATCCGGCGGCTTCTTCCTCGCTGGCGGATTTGGGAACAGCGCGATTTCAGACGGTGATTCCGGATCGCGGGGATGGGTCGGCGGAGCGCGTGCTGCTGTGCAGCGGGAAAATCGGGCACGAGTTGATGGCGGAGCGAAAGCGGCGGAAGGACGCTTCGACGGCGATTATTTTTCTGGAGCAGCTGTATCCGTTTCCAGAGGCGGAATTGGCGGCGGAGATGGATCGGCACACTCGGGCTCGGGAATTTGTGTGGGTGCAGGAAGAGCCGGCGAATATGGGGGCTCTGGCGTTTTTGTTGCCGCGGTTGGAGCGATTGGCGCGGGGGCGCGGAGTGCTTTCGATCAAGCGGTCGGCGAGCGCTAGTCCGGCGACGGGTTCGCACAAGGCGCATGAAATGGAGCAGCATACTTTGTTGGCGCTCGCGTTTGGTGGCGCGGAAAAAAGCTGAGTGAAGTTTAATTGTCTCTGGGAAGTTCTGCGAAGTTTGCAGAAGCGGGATTGCGCGCAAGCGATCGCGCGTCGTCGCGGCACCTGCCACGGCTGTGTCGCACCTACGGCGCTCCGGATTCTTTTTGCGAATTTTCCCAGCCCTTCCGGCCTGGGCTAACTTATGCCGCGCCTCCCGTTCGCCCCTGCCTCAGGCAGGGTCTCAGGGTAAAACGGCGCTGGTGCGCGTCGGCGTTTCGAGTCGCGCCCTTCTGAGTCCCGCCCTTCTGTTCCATTTATCCACCAGCCGTCTTGCAGAAGCGCGATTATTTTTTTGAAATTATGAAGCTTTGCGGGCCGGGGCTGCGGCGCAGCTCGTTGAGCGTGAAGTCGGCGTTGCGGAACATTTTGTCGTACTCGGAATAGGGGTAGGCGTCGCCGGCGCGCGTGTTGCCGAGCATGAGCATGCTAAACGCGGCGGGGGCGGGCGGCGAGACGCGATCTTCGTTGGGGATGAATTCCACGGTGACGGCGCGGCCACCCGGCTTCAGCGCGGCGTGAGTTTTGCGCAGGATTGTGTCAATCGTTTGCGGATCGAAATGATGCAGGAAGCCGGTTAGCAGCACGATGTCGTAATCCTTGCCGAAATCCACTTCGAACGCGCTGCCGGGCAGGTGATGGTGGCGCGCGGCCACGCCGGCGGCTTTGGCGTTCTCGTGCGCCACTTTCAAGACTTCTGGCCAATCCAGAGCGAAAATTTCCGCATTAGGGTTTTGTTTGGCGATCATGACGCCGTACATCCCGTGGCCTGCGGCGACGTCGAGCACTTTCCATTTTTCGCCCGCACTGGCACAGAGAGTTTCGGCGACGGCTACGGCAGTCATGCGCTGCAGGTTGCTCATGGAACGCGCGAACTCCACCCATTTCGAGCTGTCCGGCTCGTTAGTGGACTGCTCGCCTTTTAGTGATGTGCCGGCGCGGACGATTGCAGTGAGATCCTGATAGAGGTTGATCATTTCGGGGAGAGCGAGAAACTTGGCGGCCTCGCCCAGGTAGGCCGGCGAGCGGCGATTGAGAAATACGGCAGAATCATCGGCGAGAGCATATTCCTGGCCGTTTTTGAGCAGGAATCCGTTGATGACGAGATAGTCGCAGAGAATGCGGATGCCGCGTTCGCTAGACTGGCAGCGCTTGGCGATGGAGGCTCGCGTCGTGGCGCCGTCGGCGATGGCGGAGAAAACGTCCAGTTCGATCGCGGTTTTGAGCGCGGCGGTTTTTTGGTAGGCATTTAGAGTTTCGAAGATGCGTTCTGGAGTCACGTTGGCTGGTTCTGATACGGTAGTCATGGGATACGCTCCTGAATTTTAGTATGCGCTAATGAGCAGCGGAATTTTCGGCGAAGCACCAGTGAACGAATTCGGGTTTGTAGGTTTCGACGACGGCGGGCGGGACGTCGGATTCGTTCAGTTGATGAAAAGCGAAATTGATTTCGCCGCTGGGTTGCACTGTGCCGAGCAGAAAGCCGTACACATTGGTTGCGGCGGCTTTGGCGTCTGTTTTTTCTGGCGGCAGGGCGTAGCGGACGGCTCCAGCGGTGCCGATGATCCATCCGGGAAGCACGCCTCCGTGTTCGCGCCAGTATTGCGTATTGAAAATGCCGTCCATGAAGTAGTGCGAGTGGCTGGCGAGGACGTAGATGCGTTTGTGCGCGTCGTTCTGGGCTTTCAGCAGGTCGGCATAGACGCGGCGGCCGGTTTCGATGCCGGTCGGCGATTGGTCCATCGCGTGATTTTCGGAAATGCTATCGGGGAGAGCTTCGTGCATGGCTACCACGATGGTGTGAATTTGCGGATCGGCTAGGTCGAGTTGCAAAGTTTTTTCGAACCACGCCATTTGCTGGAAGTCGAATTGGTCCGGGGTGGCGTTGTCGAGATTGATGAAATCGACGTTCGATTGGGACCAATGGAAGTAGGTAGTGATCTTGCGGGCGCGGAGGTCGTCGCTCAGGCGCTGTCTTTGGAGCACTGGCTGATTCAGCCAGTCGGCGAATTGGATTAGAAATTGTTCTCGGGTTTTGGGTGGGACTGTATCGTGGTTTCCGATTCCAAGGAACACTGGCGTTGTGGCGAAGGGGAGGATTTGATTTTGGATGAAATCGTCCCAGGCGACGGAGAGGTACTGGCTGATGGTAAGCGGTTTGGCGATGTACTGGGGCTGGTGTTGCATGTCTTCATCGAAATTGTAGATGGCGCGAAAATCGCCGAGGTGCCAGTAGAAGGCGGCGCTGCTTTGTTTTACACCAGCGGCAATGCCGGGCATGACCACGTCGCCGCAATTGCGCGAATCGCCGGAAACGGCGAAGTTCCAGGTGGCGCTGGGGGCGGCGGATTGCGCTAGAGCCAGGCCTGGGAATATGCACGGTGTTGCCAGTGCAAGGAACAGGACCGCGAACATAAATCGGCTGGTCATCATTGTGTCCTAATCTGGCGCCTCGTCTAGCTCATGTGGCAACAGCCAGATGGAACTTCAGCGGCTAAAGCCGCTCGCGGCCTGGAAAGTTTATGTCGTGGCTAAAGCCACGACCCACAAACCAAAACCTACAACCGACGACCCACAGAGATTCTCCGATCATCAAGCACGCTCTGGCGGAGCGCCTCTGGCTGAGAGTGACAGGCGATTGTAGTTTTTCGAGATGGCGATGGCAACGGCGGCGTTGTGGAATTCGCTTGGGTAATGCGGGTGAGTTGGTTACATTTCTGGCGCGCTTGTTGCGGCGAGAACTAGCGGCTGGGCCGAGGTGAACGAAATGCAGATTGAACCATTTGAGCTGGAACGCTGGCAATCGGTGTGGGAGAACACAGTCGAGCTGAATATTTCGGAGAGCGGAGTCCATCCGCTGACGACGGCGGAGCTGGTGCCGGACCCCGAGCAATTGCGGAAAATATTGGACGTGCAGCAATTATATCCGCAGACGAATGGAAGCGAGGAATTGCGTTCGCGGATCGCGGAATTGTATTCGGGAGCTAGCGCGGAAAATGTGCTGGTGACTTGCGGCGGCTCGGAGGCGAATTATGTTTCGACGTGGTCACTGATCGAGCCGGGCGACGAAGTGGTTTTTATGATGCCGAATTACATGCAGATCGCGGGAGTGGCGCGAGCCATGGGCGCGACGGTGAAGCCGTTGTGGCTGCGCGAGGCGCTGGATTGGGGCATCAATGTGGATGATCTGCCGCGCGTGGTGACGCCAAAAACGAAATTGATCGCGATTTGCAATCCGAGCAATCCCACAGGGGCGGTGTTGCGCGACGACATGCGCGCGGCGGTGCTCGAGGCGGCGGCGAAAGTGGGCGCGTGGATTATTTCGGATGAAGTGTATCGCGGCGCGGAATTTGATGGCGAACTGACGGAGACGATGTGGGGCGGGTACGAGCGCATGTTGTGCACGGCGGGGCTCTCGAAAGCGTTCAGCTTGCCGGGGCTGCGCACGGGATGGGTGATTGGCGAGCCGAAAATGATTGAGAAGCTGTGGAGCTATCACGACTACACCAGCATCGGGCCTTCGATGTTGACGGACCGGCTGGCTGCGGTGGCGCTCGCGCCGGAGCGTCGTGCATGGATTTTGAATCGCACGCGGGAATTTGTGCGGCGCAATTATCCGCCGCTGCGGGATTGGCTGGACGCGCACGCGGAGACTTTTTCACACGTGGCCCCGAAGGCGGGCGCGATTGCGTGGGCGGGATTGCGCGGCGGCAGGAATTCCGCGCAGATGGCGGAAGAATTGCGCGTGACTAAGAGCGTGCTGCTGGTGGCTGGCGAGCAGGTGGGGATGGAAGGGTTCGTGCGGTTTGGTTTTGGCGGCGATCCGGAACATTTGCAGAAGGCGCTGGGGCGAATTGACGAGTGGCTGGGGGAGACGCGGGCGGCCAGCGCACGGTGATTGGCGGCGGGGAAAGCAGATCCCTCTCTGCGTCCCATGCCCGCCAAACTGCGGCGGGAAAGCAAAAGCACGGGACTTCGTTCGGGATGACACGCGCCGCCGGCGATTGGCTTGTGAACGATGGCGCACTGAAGTGCGCCGCTACGAAAGCCAGGTCAAAGGCGCCCATCCCGGAAAGCGGGATGGGCGCTAGAACTTCAATACCTTCGCGACGTGGTTACTTTTGTTGGCTGGCGGATTGTTCCTGCTCGTCTTCGGATTTGTGCCAGCTGGAATCGGGATCGAATTTCTTCATGGCCCTGACGATCGATTCAGTATTCTTACCGAGGTCTTTCTCGTAAACCACTCCGTTGCTGCCGACGATAAAGGTCATCACCCCGGACGATCTGTACTCCGCGGGATAAGCCACGAAGGCGAAGCCTCCGGTCATTTTGCCGCGCACGAGGTAGGTTTTCGAGCCACCGGGGGCATGGTGTCCTTGGGCTGTCAGGATGTGAAAGTAGTAGCCGTGAAAGGGAGTGGCGCCGCCTTCGGGAATTTTTTCATAACCTTCGGTGACGGCGGTGGCGACCATCGGTCCGATGGGGCTTTGCGGAGCGCCAGCGGCTACTTTCCAGTAGAGGCCATTGTGCTGCCCTTCATCGCTGAAGAACCTCTGGGCGTACTCGTTGTGATTTTCGGCGGCATAATCCTTCTGGGCGGCGACCAGTTCCTGGCAAACGTGGATGGTGGCAATTTCATTGTGGCCGACACGGCGGTAGAGGATTTCCCTGGTTCCAGCTTCGGTGTCGAAGAACCAGACATTCCCTTTGTGTACCAGTGGGATGGGCGCGGGCCAATTCTCTGCGCCGATGTATAGCGTAGTGGTTCCGTCGGGCTCGTTCACCAGACGATGCATCTGGACATATTTCTTCGCGAAGTTGGCGTGCATCTCCCGGTCCTGGACATCGTCGCCGGAATAAACGACCTGCTTGCCGTCGGGACCAAAGATGGCGAGCATGGCCGTTTCGTCGTTGGCCTGCGCCGCGGCGGCCAGCGCGCTGCTGGCCTCCTCGGCGGAAGCGAAGGTTTTCTGGCCCGGCCGCTGGGCCCTGGAAATGGCAGGAATGCCAGCCAACAATAAAATAGCGACTGCTGCGAATTTCGGAAGATGGCCCGACTGCCTAGCTTTAAGATTCAGCTTCGATTGCCGCATAGGTCTTTTCTCCGTTTTTATGAGTCGCACTAATGGTCCGCTACTTACCTTCGCGAACTGTTACGAATGTTTTAACAGTAGGAACAGTTTAGGAATTTAATTAGCGATGGCCGCCGCCGTGACCACCGCCACCACCGCCGTGAAATCCGCCGCCGCCCCCGCCGAAGCTTGCGCTTCCGCGCGAGGAGTAACTGCGGGTTTCGCCGCCGTGGTCATAACCACTGAAGCCGCTGGAGCGCGTGCCGGTTTGGCCGCGGGACTGATCGAATCCGCGCGCGGCCTGAGTGTTCCCGTGGAAAGGCGTGTCGCGCCCGCCGGGATTATTGTAAACGCCGCGGTTTCCGCCGGGACTGCCGCGCCCAGCTTCGCCGCGCGCGCCTTCACCGCGCACGTTGTTAGCGACACCGCGTTCGCCGCCGCCGCGGTAGTAATTGTTGCGGTTGTAAAAGGTATTGCTGCGCGAGTAGTAACGGTTGTTGTTAAAAATTACGGTGCGGCCGCCCCAGCCTACGCCCCAGTGGCCCCAACCCCATCCGAAGCCGCCGTAGAATCCGATGCCGAAGCCGATTCCTCCCCAATAAAGAGACGGGCCGCCCCACCAGATACCTGGGTAGGGGTACCAACCCGGCCAAGCGGCTACGGGATACCCGTACACCAGCCATGGATCATAAGCGGGGACATAGACCACGTCGGGTTGAGCCGGCTGGATGACGATGTTCGAGTCTTGGGTCTGCACGGTTTGCTGCGGTGTGTCCTTCAGGTTGCCGGCTTGCTGGGCTTTCTGGCGCATCACCTGAATCGCGTCCATTACACCTTGTTCCTGGTTGTAATAAGCGTCACCCAGAGATGACGTCCAGGAAATATTCTTGTCCATATTTCCCAGCACGGTGGGAAACGCGGTGAGGGCTTTCACGCTGGGATCCCAGGATTGCTGGTCCACGGCCTTGGCGAGGGCGTCGCCCTTCAAATCGGGATTCGCTTGCACCCAGCGGTCCGCCTCGACGATTTCGGCGGGAAAAGTGGATGCGGCGAGTACCTGCGCCACCAGCGAATCTGGGTACAGGGCGATGGGCGCGACGAGTTGCTGCAGCTGGTCAGCCGTCTGTTGCGTGTACGGCGGCGCTTGCGAAGGTTGCGCCGGTGTTTGCGCGTCCTGATCCTGAGCTGGAGCTGGCGCGTTCTGATCCTGCTCCTGAGCGGCGGAAAGAGTTTGCGGAAGCATCGGCAATATCAGAGCGAATGCCAGCACGCATGCCAGGACTTGCTTGGCTGCATGAATCGTTGAGCCAGCAGCGAGAACCTTGAGGAAGTTCGTGATCGTGAGGCTCGTCTTGGGCATCATGACGTGAGCCCTCCTGGTTTATGAGATGCGAAATGGAGAGATTCGGTTTCGTTAAGTCGTTGCACTGCCGAGCGGTGACAGGAGTCATATTCCGCCGCAGATGGCCGGAATGTCAACGGCGAAGAAATTTTTGCTGGTACGAGCGCGGGTGCTGGTGATGCGGTGACAGCGTCAGCGCTGTTGCTGCGGCGGATTGGTGGTGCGGATGAAGTAGTGGGGCTTGTCGAGATCGGCGCGTACTGCTACGTCGAAAAATCCGACCATCATTTCGTCGTAGGTTTGATCGCCCCAGCGGACGGCGACGCCGGGATCGGGATTGTGGGGATTATTTTTGGAATTGTCGTACCAGGCGACGGCTTGGAGAACCGTGCCGGCGGGGAGCGGCAGCGGCTGGACGAGGCGATAACTGAGCTGCCAGTAGAAATTGTAATTGACGCGCAGCAGAGGCTCGGCGGTTTTGTCGGGGCGCAAAATATTGTACTCAAAGCGTTTTCCACGCAGGTGCATGTGCGGGAAGAAACTGAGCAGGACAGCGTCGTTGGGCAGCGAGCCGTGAACTTCCACGCGATAATCGTCCACGCCCGGAGGGATTACGAAGCGATCGTTGGTGAGTTGCAGTGTGAGGACGCGCTGCTGCGGCGGATTTGCGGCGAAGATGATGCCGATGCTGGATTGATCTGTAGTGGCGTGACCATGCGCCATGTAATGCATTTGGAAAACGAGATCGGAGCCGGCGGGGACGAATTTCGCCATGCCGTCGGGCCAGTTGTCAGGCGAACTTCCGGGCGCGTACACCAGCAGGATGTCGGCTTGGGTGAAGCGCGTGTCCTCACGGTCCTGCTGGTCGGTCATGTCCGCACCGGTGAAGGGAACGCCAATTGGAGCGTGACGCAGCCAATTGGAATTTGGCGGACGGACGTACACGACGGCGTGATGAACGTTCGCGCGGCTGGATGGCTGGATTTCGGACATCCGCACCCATTTATCTTCGGTGAAACCGGTGGGGACGATCTCGTAGGTGTAGTCAATATCGCCGTGGGCTGGAAGCGCGACAGGTTTCGGCATGCGCACGATTGCGTCCGGCTGCGGAATCATCCAGCCTTCCGGCCATCGGCGCGGCGGTGGTGCTGCGTGCGGGTCGCCCGCGGGTGCTTGCGCGTTTGCCCAGGAAACGAGCGCGTCTATCTCCTGCCGCGTGAGTGACGGATCATTGGAGAAGTGGCCGACGGCGGGATCGGCGAACCATGGCGGCATTTCGCGTTTGCCGGCGGAGTCGGCGATGGCGCGGGCGAAGGGGCGGGTTTGGGCGTAGGACATGAGTTGCATCGGGCCGATTTCGCCGGCGCGATGGCAGCTTTGGCAATGCTGCTGAAGGATGGGCAGGACGTCGCGATAGAACGTGGGCGTGGCAACTAATGCCTGCGACGGTTCGGTTGGCGGCTGCGGCGCAGGCTGATTTTGCTGCTGCTGCTGCGCGGCCCAGACGGTCGCGAACGTCAGAAACAAAACCGATGGCAGGGTGACTCTCAAGCACTTATGGATGCGAGCCGAGCGGCCGGGGTTTTCGTTTCGGTTGTCACGCCGGTACGAATTGTACACCGAGTGAGCGGGTGAGCACATTTGGCAGCGCGAGATGGTGGTTGCGTGAGGTCTCGGGCGGCTATTTTTGCAGGGCGGCGATATAGACCGCGAACGGATCGAGCGACAGTTGCGTGACGTCGGAATTATTTTGCAGTGATGATTGCGTGGTGAGCAGAGTGTTCGCCGACTGCGCGCTGAGGCGCTGTTTTGACAGTTTGAAGTTCACGGTTTGCGGCGCGGCGGACATATTGATAACGACAAGCACCGCGTCGTTTTTAGTTTTTCGCAGGTACGACAACACATTCGGATCGTCTTCGTTCAATGCGACGTAATCGCCGTCGAGGAGCGCCGGGTTCGCGCGACGCAATGCGAGCAGGGCTTTGTACCAGTTCAAGATCGAATTCGGATCTTTCAGCTCGTCTGCGACGTTGTAGGTTTTGTAGGTTTCCGGAATTGCGTTCCATGGCGTGCCGGTGGTAAATCCGGCGTTGGGATCGCCGCTCCACTGCAGGGGCGTGCGTTCACCATCGCGGCCCTTTTCTTTCGGCCAACCAATGCGCCCGATGGGGTCTTTCACGTCTTCGCGGCGCGTGGGATCGTTGTTCTGCATGCCGATTTCTTCGCCGTAGTAGAGGATGGGCGTGCCGCGCAGGGTCAGATGCATTGCCGCCATGTCTTTGGCGATTTGATCGTTGTGCTGGCCGTCTCCGTAGCGATTCCAGGAACGCACGATGTCGTGATTACCGATGACGAACACCGGCCACTCGCCGGTTGCCTCGACCGCAGCGATGTGTTCGCGAAACACCGGCGCGGAAAATTTCAGTTTTGTGAGCAGCAGATCCATGGGCATCTGCAACTCGTCGCCGCGCGTGCCGTAGTAAGGTTTCAACTGCTCAACGTTGTCCGTCCAGGTTTCGCCGATCAAAACCGCGTTGTATTTGTTGGCGACGGTGCGCAGGCCTTGCAGCGCGGTGTGCACTTCGGGCAAGTGCTGGGTGTACTTGCCTTCGAGATTGGGATCGCCGAAGGCGTTGGTGCCGGGCAGGACCGGATTGTCTCGTAGTGCGGGATCTTCGAAGAGCGTATCCACGGCATCGAGGCGGAAACCTGCGACGCCGCGCTGATACCACCATTGGGTGGTGCCGTACATAGCGTCAACCACGGCGGGGTTGCGCCAGTTCAGGTCCGGCTGCTGCGGGTAGAAATAGTGGTAGTAATACTGTTTGGTGGTGCTGTCCCACTTCCAGGCCGAGCCGCCAAAAGCCGCGATCCAGTTGTTCGGCGGGCTATCGATCTTGCCATCGGCCTTGCTATCTTGCTTGCCATCGCGCCAGATGTACCAATCTCGCTTGGGCGAAGTACGCGAGGAACGGGAAGCCAGGAACCAGGGATGCTGGTCGGAGGTGTGGTTCACGACGAAGTCGAGAATGATTTTGATGCCATGATCTGCGGCGAGTTTCTGCAGGCGATCGAAATCGGCGAGCGTGCCGTACATTTTGTCGATGTTTTCGTAATCGGAGACATCGTAGCCGAAATCGACCTGGGGTGACGGGAAGCAGGGGGCGATCCAGATGGCGTCCACGCCGAGGGCGCGCAAATAGTCTAGTTTGGAAGCGATGCCGTTCAGGTCGCCGATGCCGTCGCCGTTGCTATCCATGAAGCTGCGCGGATAAATTTCGTAGAAGACGGCGTGCTGGTACCAGGGATGCGGCGCGGCACCAGGTGATTTGCGTTGCGCGCGAAGGACTCGCACAGCAGCGAGAAGAACGACGAGCAGCATTACGGTCGCAACAAACCTTCCGTGCATGAACACGCCCCCGCGAAGCGCCGAATGGACCAGAAGCGCGTGAGAGTCTAGCAAGGTGATTGCTGCGTTGCCAGCGAAGGCGAGCATGACGTGGTAAGAGTAAACGTGCCCGCTGCGTCCCGAAAAGACCGGGACGCAGCGGCCGCTACACAGTCTAGGCGTGGGCCGGACGTGACTTTGGTGCGCACGCGGCTCCTAGTCGGGCATGGTTATGGTTTCTTCGCGTGGTATCGCGTCGAGCGTGGCTTTATCGAGATTCAGGTGAGCGGCGACGAGCTCTGGAGGGGTGTGCGAGAGCCACTCGGAGAGCGCCAGATCCTGATAGTAGGGGCTCTTGAACATCTCCAGGAATTTCAGGTCGGTGGTCCCGGTATTTTCGATGTAGTGCGGGAGAGTTTTTTGAATGTAGCCGACGTCGCCGGTTTCGAAATCCATGGTGCGGGCGCGGCCTCCGGTGGTGAAGACTGTCATGCGGCCCTTGCCGGCGTAGAAATATTGCCATTCGTCGGCGTTGGGGTGCCAGTGCAGTTCGCGCACGCCGCCGGGCTTCACCGTAACGATGGCGGCAGAAGTAGTGGTGACTTTGAAATTTTTCGAGTCAATGATGCGGACATCGCCGCTCTTGTTGCTCCTGGTGGGAGGTATGTCCATGGTGCGGAAGGCGAAATCAATGGGGGAGGGACCGAGCGTGCCCGCGGCGATGCGTTTATCTTCGGCAAGTGAGCCGGGGACTGCCGTCTGAAAAATGAACTTTTCTTTTTTGGGCATGTTGGCGAGGGATTTTTCACTGACGCCGAAATTTTTCGCGACTACGTCCGTGGGCGTGTGCGCCATCCAGTCGGTCAAGAGCACAGTCTCATATTCCGAAAAATTGCCGTCGTCGAACACTAGGAGAAATTCGCACCCGTCGGGAGCGAGTCCTTGGATAGAGTGCGGAATGCCGGGAGGGAAAAACCAGAGCTCGTTTTCTTTTACGTCAGTGACGAAACTTTTGCCGTCGGCGTCAACGCAGGTGATGCGCGCGGTGCCGTAGAGCATGAAGGCCCATTCCGCCGCGGTGTGCCAGTGCAGCTCGCGGACGCCGCCAGCGGTGAGGCGCATGTCCACGCCTGCGAGAGTCTTGGAGACAGCCAGTTCGCGTTGCGTCACTTCGCGCGACCAGCCGCCCTCTTGCATTCGCTTGTGCGCCAGTGAGAAGGGATATTTGAAAGTTTGCACGCCACCGGCGTCGGTTATAGGGGGACTATCCGAATCGGGATTGGCCGCGTCGATCGCGGGATTGGTAGGCCCGGGGTCGCTGGAACTACGGTTGCTTTTCTGTTGATAGGGGGCCTGTTCCTGGGCTGCCAACTTTTCCCCGGCGAGGATCCCTGCAGCCGCGAGGGCTGCCGAGCCTACTCCCAGAAAGCCCCGGCGCGTCAATTCTTCCTTCGGTGCGTCCTTCTCTGTCTCGTTGCTCATTTTGATCACCTTTATAATTCGAAATGGAGTCCGTCAACGAATTTGAGAATCATGTCCGGTACTAAAACATAAGATGAAGAAACCTCCGGGAAAGTGGCAGAACGCTTAACAAAGAGAGCGATTTACCGTCAGATGGATTTGCCTCATTACCCGCCTCGACGGGGATTCTACACCCGGTCGTCAAGTACGGCGGTGTTCGGGCGGCCTTCGCTGGTCGCAGTGCCTCCGATGGAGTTCTGACGTGCGCCGCTACGAAGTCGGAACGTAGTCCTGTAGGTATTTTCCCGCAGCGGGTGCCGGTTGACTTTGGCGGGCAGGTCGTTGCAAATGGATGCCTCGTAAATCTTTCGGGAATCGCCGCGAATGAACATCATTGATTTGATTGTTGGCAAACCGCTCAGAACCACCGACGAGCGCGCCGAGCAGATCGGGCCGGCCGCAGGCGTTTCGATTTTCGGCTTGGACGGATTGAGTTCGGCGGCTTATGGACCGGAAGCGGCGCTGAGCTTGCTGATTCCGCTGGGGCTTCTCGGGGTGCGCTACATCCTGCCAGTCAGCGTGGCGATCATCACGCTGCTGATCATTGTTTATTTTTCATACCTGCAGACAATCGCGGCGTATCCATCGGGCGGCGGGTCGTACACGGTGGCGCGATTCAATCTGGGTGCGTCGGCCAGCCTGCTGGCGGCAGCCGCTTTGCTGACCGATTATATTCTTACCGCGGCGGTGGGAATTTCGGCGGGGGTGGGCGCGCTGGTGTCGGCGGTGCCGTCTTTGCAACGACATACGGTGCTGCTATGCGTGGGGATACTTTTGGTCATCATGGTGCTGAACTTGCGCGGCGTGCATGACACGGGGATCGCCTTTACGATTCCGACATATCTTTTTGTGGGCACGCTGCTGATCCTGATTGGCGGTGGAGTGGTTCGCGTGTTGCTGAGTGGTGGCCATCCGGCGCCGGTATCGCCATTGCCCGCGCCGGGACCTGCGACTGCGGCGGTGAGCCTGTGGCTGCTGCTAAAGGTTTTTGCGAGCGGATGTACAGCGTTGACCGGCGTGGAAGCGGTGAGCAACGGCGTAAAGGCTTTTCGCGAGCCCGGCGTAAAGAACGCGCAGCGCACGCTGACCATGATTATTTTTCTGCTGGCGGTGTTGCTCGCTGGAATTTCCTTTTTGGTGAAGGCCTATGGCATCGCCGCCACCGATCCCGGGCAGCCGGGTTACCAGAGTGTGCTGGCGATGCTGCTGCTGGCGGTATTCGGCAGGGGCGCGTTCTATTACGTGACCATCGCCGCGATTCTGCTGGTGCTTTCGCTCTCTGCGAATACGGCGTTTGCCGATTTTCCGCGGCTGTGCCGCGCCATTGCGCAGAATAATTATCTGCCGCATGTGTTTGCGTACCGCGGGCGGCGGTTGGTGTACACCTCCGGGATCGTAGTGCTGGCGGTGGCGACCGGTTTTTTGCTGATCGTATTTGGTGGAGTGACGGACCGGCTGATTCCGCTGTACGCGGTAGGCGCGTTTCTGGCATTCACACTATCGCAAGCGGGCATGGTGCGACATTGGATGAAAAGGCGCGGGCCGCACTGGGTGCGGAGCGTTTTTATCAACGGGCTGGGAGCGTTCGTTACCGGGATCACCGTGCTGGTGGTGCTGGTGGCGAAATTCACGAGCGGCGCATGGATCACGGTGATTTTTATTCCCATGCTGATTTTCATTTTTCGCGTGGTGCGGCGGCACTATCACGCGGTCACGCTGGCGACGTCAACTTCCGCACCGGTTGAGCCTGCGGACCATAAGAGTTCGCCCATTACGGTGGTTCCAATTGACCGCTGGAGCGTGGTTACCAAGCAGGCGCTGGAGTTCGCCTCGCGGATTTCGTCGGAAATTATTGCAGTTCATGTGCAAGCGGGCGACAGCGGCGAGTTGTTGCGCGACGTGTGGCCTCGTTATGTGGAAGCACCTTTCAATGCGGCGGGACAGCAGCCGCCCACGCTGACGCTGCTGCCTTCGCCGTATCGCTTTGTAATCGTGCCGGTGGTGCAATACGTATTGAAGCTATCGAAGGATAATCCGCAGCGGCGGATTGTGGTGGTGATACCGCAGCTGATGGAGAGTGAGTGGTTCGAATATTTTTTGCATAACCAGCGCGGCCGTTTACTGGAATGGGCGCTGCTGGCGCAGGGGAACAAGCGCATTCTGACGATGTCGGCGCCCTCCTATCTTTCGGACCAGAAGTAACGGCGGACGGTCAGTGCCGCTCTGTGGTGCGCGCCAGCGTTGACTTGAGCATGGCGCGGCAATAAGATGGCGCGCAGCCGGGATCGTGCCCGCCTGCCATGAAAGCACCGCCACCTGAGAACGAATCGGCACGACTCGCAGCACTGCAGCGTTACGCCATCCTGGATACATTTCCGGAACAAGAGTTCGACGATCTCTCTCGCCTCGCCGCGATGATCTGCGGAACGCCGATCGCGCTGGTCAGTTTGGTGGATTCCCACCGGCAGTGGTTTAAATCGCGGATCGGTATGGAGGAAACGGAAACGTCGCGGGACGTGGCTTTCTGCGCGCACGCAATTCTGCAGCCGGACGTGATGGTGGTGCCGGACGCGCTGGAGGACGCGAGATTCCGCGCGAACCCTCTGGTTACGGAAAATCCCAACGTTCGTTTTTACGCGGGCGCGCCGCTGATTTCGCAGGAAGGGTACGCGTTAGGAACGCTATGCGTGATTGACCGCGTGCCGCGCGAAATATCGCGGGAGCAAAAAGAATCGCTGAAGGCACTGAGCCGGCTGGTGGTGACGCAGATGGAGCTGCGGCGCAGTGTGTCGGATTTGTCGCGGGCCATCCGTGAGCGGCGCATGACGGAAGAAGAGCTCGACCAACTGTTCACGGTCTCGCTGGACATGCTGTGCATCGCGGGATTCGACGGATATTTCAAGCGAATCAATCCGGCGTGGGAAAAGACGCTGGGCGTGCCGATCGAAGAATTGCTCTCCAAACCGTTCCATGAATTTGTGCATCCGGACGACCGCGACAGAACGGCGGCGGAGTCCGAGCGGCTGGACGAAGGTGAACAGGTGATTTCGTTCGAGAACCGTTACCGGTGTGGTGATGGAAGTTATCGCTGGCTGCTGTGGAACGCGACGCCTTCCCTGGACCAGAAATTGATTTTTGCAGTGGCGCGCGATGTTACGCAGCGCAAGGAAGCCGAGCGCAGGCTTTCGACCGGGTATGCGGTGACGCGGGTGTTGGCGGAAGCGGAATCTCTGGAAGCGGCAGCGCCATTGATTCTGATGGCGATCTGCGAAGGACTGAGCTGGGATTTGGGAGTCCTGTGGCGCGTGGACGAAACAGCGGGAGTTTTGCGCTGCATGAATGTGTGGCATTTGCCGCAACTGAGTTTTCCGCAATTCGTGAAAGCGACGCAGGAGTCCGCGTACCAGAGGTCCGTGGGCGTGCCGGGGCACGTTTGGGAAACGTCGCAACCCATGTGGCTGGCGGATCTGCCACAGGTGGAAAATTTTCCGCGGGTGCCGTTCGCAATCGCCGAAGGATTGCACGCTTCGTTTGCATTTCCGATACGCGTGGGTGAGCACGTGGCGGGCGTGATCGAATTTTCTTGCCGGCAAATACGCAAGCTGGAGCCGGACTTAATGGAGATGTTCGATTCCATCGGCAGCCAGATCGGGCAATTCATTGAGAGGCGCCGCGCGGAAATGGAACTGAAGATGTACGCCGATTTTCTGGAAGCGGCGCGCAACGCCCAGCAAGCAGACGCGCGGCGGCTGGCGCAAATGGTGAAAGAGCTGGAAGCCGCGAAGGAGAAGGCCGAAGAAGCCACGCGGGCGAAGAGCGAGTTTCTGGCGAACATGAGCCACGAAATACGCACGCCGATGAACGCCATCATCGGCATGACCGAGCTGGCGCTGGAAACGAAAATGTCCGCGGAGCAGAGAGGATTTCTGGGCACCGTGAAAAGCTCCGCGGCTTCGCTGCTGAATTTGATCAACGACATTCTGGATTTTTCGAAGGCCGAAGCGGGCAAGGAGCAGCTGGAGCACGTGGAATTTGCGCTGCGCGAGACGATTGAGGAAACACTGAAATCGCTGGCGCCGCGCGCGCAGGAGAAAGAAATCGAGCTGGCTTCACGGTTTGCGCCGGACGTGCCGGACGCGTTGATTGGGGATCCGGACCGGCTGCGGCGGATCGTGGTGAATCTGGTGGGGAACGCAATCAAATTCACCGAGCATGGAGAGGTGGTGGTGCAGGTGAACGTGGAAGCGCACGGCGAGCCCGATATTTTGCTGCATTTTTCGGTGACGGATACCGGAATCGGAATTCCCACCGAGAAGCAGCAGCATATTTTCGAAGCGTTCGCGCAAGCCGATTCGTCCACGACGCGCAAGTACGGCGGCACCGGGCTGGGCTTGGCGATCTCCGCGCAACTTTGCGAACTGATGAACGGGGTGATGTGGGTGGAAAGCGAAGAAGGGCGCGGCAGCATTTTTCATTTCACGGCGCATTTTGGACGGCCGCAAACGCGCGGGAAGAAATCCGGCGAATCGGAGCCAGTGAAGCTGCGCGATTTGCCGGTGCTGGTGGTGGACGACAATTCGACGAACCGGAAGATCCTGGAGGAAATGATCGCGAATTGGCGCATGAAGCCAGTGGCTGCGCCGAACGGTGCGGCGGCGATGGAGGCGCTACAGCGGGCGCACAAGAGCGGAACGCCGTTTCGCCTGGTGCTGCTGGACGGGCACATGCCTGGGATGGATGGATTTGAGGTGGCGGCGCGCGTGAAGCAGGATCCGCAGCTGCACGGCGCGGAAGTGATCCTGCTGACATCCGCGGGGCGCAGCGAAGACGTGGCGCGGGCCAAAGCGGTGGGTGTGGCGGCGTTGAGCAAGCCGGTGAAGCAGTCGGAATTGTGGGATGCCATCGTCACCGCGCTGAACGTGCCAGGGCAGCAGAAGACGCGGGGGGCTTCGTCTTCTGCGGCGGCGAGAACCCGCGCGCGGGCGCGGCAGCCGTTGCGCGTGCTTTTGGCCGAAGACAATCCGGTGAATCAGGAAGTTGCGTTGCGTTTGCTGGAGCGGCGCGGGCATTCGGTGATCGTCGCGGAAAATGGGCGGCAGGCGCTGACGGCGATCGAGCGGCACAAATTCGATCTGGTGTTGATGGACGTGCAGATGCCGGAAATGGGCGGCCTGGAAGCCACGCAACTGATCCGCGAAAGAGAGAAATCCACGGGCGAACATTTGCCGATCTTGGCGATGACCGCGCATGCCATGCAAGGAGACCGCGAACGGTGCATCGCTGTTGGAATGGATGGTTACCTGGCGAAGCCGATCGATCCCAAATCGTTTCTGCAAACGGTGGAAGGAATTTCACAACGCGCGGCGCCGAGCGAGACGACGCCGAAGGAAGCCAGCTCAAGCGACGCGAGCAGTGATGCGCCACGCGCGCTGGATACGAAGGCACTGCTGGAATGGTTTAGCGGAAACCGCAAGCTGCTGCGGAGTATCGTGAAAACATTTCGCGACGACTGCCCGCGGATGATGGCGCGGATTCGCAGCGCGCTGGCGGCGAACGATGCCAACCTGCTGGCGGACGGCGCGCACGCGTTAAAAGGCTCGGTGGGGAACTTTGGCCCCACCGCGGCGTTGGACACCACTCGAGAGATGGAAAAAATCGCGCGACAGGGTAAACTCGACGGCGCCTGGGAGCTCTACGCAACGCTGGAAGACGAAATCGCGTTGCTGCTGCCGGCGCTGCACGCCATCGGCGCGCAAAAAAGAGCTTCGCGGCGGACCAGCCGCCCGCAACACGCACCCGGGAGGAAACGATGACGCGCATTCTAGTGGCTGATGATGACCGCACAACCCGCTTGCTGCTGACTGAAACGCTCCGGGCCCAGAAACACACCGTGGTGGCGGCCGCAGACGGCGCCGAAGCTCTGAAGAAATTGAAGGAGCGGAAATTCGACCTGGTGTTGCTGGACATCTGGATGCCGAAAATGAACGGGCTGGAGGTTCTGGCGAAGCTCCGCAAGTCGAAGGCGCGGCCGAAAATTATCGTGATGACTTCAGACGACACGCCGCAAACATTGCTTAGCGCGATTCGCGAAGAGGCGTACACCTACGTTGCCAAGCCGATTGATCCCAACGCGCTGGTGGGGCTGGTGAAAGAAACACTTTCGAAAACGCTGGGCCAGCGGCAGATCGAAGTTATTTCCGCGAGTCCGAATTGGGTGGAGCTGTCGCTTTCTTGCTCGTTAGATGAAGCGGAGCGCATCGAAGCGTTCATGGCGCATCTGAAGACCGGCCTTTCGGAAGACGTCCGCCGCGCGGTGGGGCAGGCTTTTCATGAACTGCTGCTAAACGCCGTGGAATGGGGCGGGAAGTTGGATCCAAATCGCAAAGTGCGGATTTCGTATTTGCGCGCGAAGCGCATGCTGATGTACCGCATCGCGGATCCCGGGCAGGGATTTAAGTTTGCGGGTCTGGATCACGCGGCGATCTCGCACACGCCGGACGAGCCGACGGCGCACGACCAAGTTCGGCAAAGCAAAGGTTTGCGGCCCGGCGGATTCGGTCTGCTGCTGACGCAGGCGAACGTGGACGAGTTGCTCTACAACGAAAAGCAAAACGAAGTGGTGTTTGTGAAATACCTCGCGGAATGAATTCGCGCCACCGGGTGAGATGCGCGTCCGGCGCGCGTTGCCGCTTTTAATACGGTTGTGCCCCGAACGCGGCGCGATATGGTAAATTCGAGCCAGTAGAGCGATGAAAAATCTGCTGATTCTCGCGATATTCGTGGCGGTTCTGGTGCTGGTGATCCTGGTCGGGCTGCCCAGACTTCCACGGCAAGAAACCGCGGCGCGCAAGCCGCAGCCTTCGCCGTGGAATTCCAGCGCGATTCAGAGCACTTTTGCGGGCGCGCAGGTGCAGGAAGCGGACCCGACCCATGCCACGCTGGAATTTTTCTTCGACCTGGACAACAACACCGACACGGACTACCGGTTTGCGAAAGGCGCCGGCACCGTGGTGATGACGCGGCTGAAATCCAACGGCAGTCTGAGTTCGGAGCAGCCGATCGAATTGAACAATTCAGTGTTTTTGCCGGCGCGGAATCGCACGCGCATCGCAGTGCAGGTGACGCGGCCTTTCAACTGGCCATCTGGCTTGCCCGGTGGACAGATTGGCCCGGTGAACCAATTGAAATTCCGGCAACTGGTGGCGGACGAAGTCGGGAACTTCAGCGGATTTGTGATGTTTGATACGGCCACGCATTTTCAGATTGAACTTCCCGGCGGCTGGCAGGAATTGCAGGCGCCGGCGAGCGCAGCGGTGTTGAATTAGAAACTCGGGGTGTACTGAGGGTTGTTGCGGGCAGCTTGGACGCAACAAACACGATGAATGACTGACGAACCAGAACAAAATTCAGACTCGAGCTCTGTTTCCGTTCCGGCGAGCGACCGGCGCGTGCATCCGCGCCAGCGCATTCGTTCGCTTGCCTACGTGCATTTGGGCGAAGGGAACGGCGGGATCATTCTGAATATCAGCGAAGGCGGAATCGGCGTGCACGCGGCCGAGGCGTTGGATGAGGGCGAGGGCGTGATTTCGATGGGCATCGAAATTCCGCGCTCGCGCAAGCGTCTGGAAGTGCGCGGAGAAATCATGTGGGTGGGCGATTCCCGCAAAGAGGCGGGGCTGCGCTTCGTGGACCTGCAGGGGGATGCGCTGAGGCGGATTCGTTCGTGGATAGCGCGCGAGGAATCGCCCGGAACTGCGCAAGAGGAGAGCGAGGAGGAAGTCGAAGCGCCCGTTGTTCGCGCTGCGGAGGTTCGCGCGGAGTCGGTGGTGATCGAAGAGTCTTCGGCGGGGCGAGATGAGCCCGTCGTTCGGGTCAACGAACCTGCCACGAAGAGTGAAGAGCAGAGCAACGAGGTTGAGGAACCGGCGGAAGAGTATTTGGAACCGATCGAGTTTGACGCAGAGCTGATTGCGTTTGACGAACAGGATGCAGATGGGCCTGCCGAAGCGTTTAACGACGAACCCTCTGAAGTGGGTGAGCGCGCAGCCGTCGGGATGGAAGCCTCATTTGAAGTGGCGGAAAAACTAGCTGCCGCGACGCCGGCAACGCGCAAGGAGCAGGATCGCGTGCAAGAGATTGTGCCGCCGATGGCGGCGCCGGTCGCGACGCCAGTCGTCACACTCGACAAGAAACCGCAAATTCCTGTTGCACCTTACACGCCGATTAGCGGCACGCATGGAGTGCCTGCTTTTGCTGTTGCCGCTCCGCCGCCTGAACCTCCGCGTTATTCCAGTGGCGATGCCGCGGCGTCGTTATTCCCGAAATCGCGCGTTCCGGTCGAGATGGCCGCCCCTTCCGCGGATGGTGGCTGGAAGAGTTTTCGCGTGCAACTGCAAAGCGGATGGTTTCTTGCGGTGCTGGTGCTGCTGCTCGCGACGATTTCGTTTGTGGCCGGCATGGCGGTTCGTCGCGGAGCGTTGAACGCCATGATGGGCGACGTTGACGACGTGGCGCAGCTCCGGAGCGTGCCTGCGGCGTCGGCCGGAACTCTCGCGGCGGATCCTTCCGGCAATGGCTCGAGCGCGGCGGCTGCAGCTGCACCGGCCAAGCCGCTGCAAATTGAGATTGTGGATTTGGAAAATCATCGCTGGACGATTCCGGCAGCGGCCGGTGGGAACCGCAGTGATGCCGGCGCCACGCGATCGGCACAATTGAACGAGGCTGCGCCGTCAGATGGCGGTGCGCGGTCGTCTGCGGCCTCGCACGTATCCGCGCCCACTCAAAATTCCACGCAAGGCGCGACATCGATCGCCGGGTCTGCCGTCACCGCAAAACCGGGCGAGCCGGTGATGTTGAGTTTACCGGAAACGCCGATCAGCGCTTCGGGCTCGATCGCCATTCGCGCGACGGGCATGGTGCCAATTCCTGCGGGCGAAGCGGAGTCTGGACAACAAGCGCGCAGTCTCAGGATCGGCGAGCTCGCCAATTTGGTTGAGCCGGTCTACCCGCCCGATGCGCGGCAGGCGGGTCTGGAAGGAACCGTGAAATTGCATGTAGTGGTCGGCACAAACGGCGAAGTCGAGAGCTTCCACCCGCTTAGCGGACCCGAATCATTGGCGCGAGCCGCGATGATTGCGGTTCGCGAGTGGCGCTACAGTCCCACCTTGTTGAACGGAAGACCTGTTGAGATGCAGGAAGACGTCACCTTCGTTTTTCGATTGCCTAATTGACCGCGAACTTCGCTGGCCTAACCCGTGATTGAAGTGCTGTGCTATGCGGAGTGCCATGCCGCGCGCGCAACTTTCACGCGGCACGGTTGACGTTACTAATCGCATCGCTGCGGTGATGCCTGTATTGACGCTGGCACGGACGGCATATACGATTACGACGCTTTTATCTGGAGGAAAAAATGGCGAAGAGCAGACTTACCAAAGTTGCGGAAAGCATTGGCGGCGCAATCGGCAAGGCCGATCGCACGGCGCACAAAGTTGCCAAGGCCGGCGTGTTGGCGAAGAAAGAGCTGGAAGCGCTGTCCAAAGAAGTGGATTCGCTGAAGAAGCGCTTGCAGAAAACCACCAAGCGCTTGAGAAACGCGCTGTCGTAAATTCGCGGCACTTCAGCGTTATGTAGCGCGGGCACTTGCTTCCGCTTTATCGCTGCTCGTGGCGCGGCCGTCACGCTGCGGCTTCGAGGCGTCGTAGCGCTTCGTTCGTGGTAATCGTTTCGGCTCCCAGCGCCGTCAGCTCCGCCATGGTGCGGCGCGCCTCCTCTGGATTCAGCGTTTCGATCGCATCCTTAACTATGGCGACGCGCCGGCCGCGTTCCAGCAAGCCTTTGGCGGCCAGGCGCACGCAATATTCCGTCACTACGCCAAACACGATAAATTGCGCGTCACGCGACAGACGCTCGAGCAGCGCTTCGGCGTGGCGCGACTCGAAAATGTCCAGCGTTTGCTTTTCCAGCACGATTTGATGGAATTGCTGCAGGTCGGCGGGCAGCTTGGCGCTGGCCTCGTTCGGGACGGTGACATGTTTTTCGGTTAGCGCGTCGGGGACATGTTTTGCGCCCGGTGTTCCGCTGATGCAGTGTGGCGGGAACTGGAACTGCTCGAATTCCGGATCGTCTTTCGCGTGAATGCAGCCGTGCGAGACCAGGAGAACGCGGCCTTGGCGCGCTGCGTCGGTGAGACGCCGGATATTGGGCAGAAGCTTTTCGGCGCCGGGGACGTAGAGTTTGCCGTCGGGCGTCATGAAGTCTTCTTGCGCGTCCACTTCCCAGAAAATTATTTTCTCCGATTGCACTTGTGTTCCTGTGGTTGCGCGGATGAATCGATTGCACAAATCGCGCGCTTCGCAAATATTTCTCGCACGAAATTCATTTATAGCCCGGTTGGCGATGGCGTGACAAGCCCGAGAGATCCGCGCGTTTGCGGATGCGGCAAAGGCAGATCGCCTTCCTTTGGCTACAAATTGATGTTAGTTTTCAGATGAAATTCGCACGATGACTTTCTGATGCGCCTTTATGCCCGAGCGATTCGTGTTTTCCGATCTTCGTGAGCTTTTTGCCAAGGCGAATGAGGTGAAGTCTGGCGACCAGTTGGCTGGGATTGCGGCTGGATCGGAACGCGAGCGCGTCGCCGCGAAACGCCAGCTTGCGGATTTGCCGCTCGACGAAATTGTGCAGAATCCGCTGATTGATCCGGATCAGGACGACGTTAGTCGCCTGATCCTGGAATCCTACGACCGCGAAAACTTCCAGCCGCTGAAAAGCATGACCGTCGGCGAGTTCCGCGAACGGCTTCTGGATGACGCAACCACCGATGCAGAACTGAAGTCAATCCAGCGCGCCATGATTCCGGACATTGCCGCTGCCGTGGCGAAAATAATGAGCAACAAAGATCTGGTGCTAGCCGCGGCGCGGATTCGCAACGTGACGCGTTGCCGCAACACCATGGGCGAGCGTGGCGTTCTGGGCATTCGCGTGCAGCCCAATCATCCGGTGGACGATATTGGCGGTATTTTGCTTGCCGCGTTTGAAGGCTTGCTGTACGGCTGTGGCGATGCGGTGATCGGTGTAAATCCCGCGGCGGATTCGGTCGAGACGGTCAGCACGATTCTGCACGCGCTCGATCGTTTGGTGACCGCGTGCAATGCGCCGACGCAATGCTGCTGTCTCGCGCACATTTCAACGCAGCTTGCGGCGCTGCGCCGCGGTGCGCCGGTGGACTTATTGTTCCAATCCGTCAGCGGCACGGAAGCGGCCAACAAAAGTTTTGGCATCACGCTCGCAATGCTGCGTGAGGGCCGCGAACAGGTGCTCGAACATCACGGCCAGCGCAACAATGTGGTGTGGAAAGGGACGAACGTGATGTATTTCGAGACGGGGCAGGGCAGCGCGCTTTCGGCGGAGGCGCACTGCGGCGTGGACCAACTGACTTTGGAAGCTCGTGCGTACGGCGTTGCGCGCGTGTTCGATCCGTTCCTGGTGAATAGCGTGGTGGGATTTATCGGCCCGGAATATCTCTACGACGAACGGCAAATTATTCGCGCGGGCCTGGAAGATCATTTCATGGGCAAGCTGTTGGGGCTGCCGATGGGCTGCGATGTTTGCTACACGAATCACGCGGAGGCCGATCAGAATTCCGCGGACAATCTTTTGCTGCTGCTGGGCGCGGCGGGATGCAATTATTTCATGGGTGTTCCGTGCGGCGACGACGTGATGCTGAATTATCAATCCACCAGCTATCACGACGCGATTGGCGTGCGCAAGATTTTCGGACTGCGCCCGGCGCCTGAATTTCTGGCGTGGCTGGAGAGAGCTGGAATTTATCGTGACGGTGAACTAGTGAAGCCGGATGCGCCGGCGCGTGGACGATTGCTGAAGGGATTGGAATCGTCGCTCGAAGGCATGGCTTGAATGGCCGACGATCTGAAAAAAAGTGCCGCCGATAAATTGGCTGCGAATTCCGACTGGCCGGAGCCGCTGCGAAAGATTCGCGCGCGCACGCCGGCGCGGATTTTGGTAGGCCGTGCGGGGCCGGCCTATCGCACGGAAACCCAGCTGCAGTTGCGCGAAGATCACGCCGCGGCGCGGGACGCGGTGCGGGCGGAGCTCGATGTGAACTCGGCGGTCGGTGCGGGATTCGTTGAAAAGTGGAAGTTGTTCGAAGTTGGCACGCGCGCTTCGTCGAAAGACGAGTATTTGCAGCATCCATCGCTGGGGCGCGCGTTCAACGAAGCGTCACGAGCGGAAATTGTGCGGCGATGCGTTGCGGGGTGCGATCTGCAGATCGCTATCGGCGATGGATTATCTGTTCCGGCCATTGGAGCGCAGGTTCCGCGGCTGCTTCCGCTGCTGATGGAAGGCGCGCAGGCGCGAGGCTGGAGCGTGGGCCAGACTTTTGTGATTCATCACTGCCGCGTGGGGATTGTGAATGAGATTGGCGAGCTGCTCCGGCCGCGGATTGTGCTGCTGCTGATTGGCGAGCGACCGGGGCTTGCCACCGCGGAAAGTTTGTCGGCATATATGGCGCACCAGGCGGACCGCACCCATTCGGATGCGAATCGCAATCTCATATCGAATATTCACGGCCGGGGATTGAGCGCTGACGAAGCGGCGGCGCGCATTCTGAATTTGTGCGGGCAGATGATGAAGTTGCGCGTGAGTGGCGTGACGCTGAAAGAAATCGCCGGTCACGAATCGGAGAGTTTGCCTAAATAGAGCGCCATGCCGACCGCTGCGTGCATGCCGAGTTTTTTCAGCGCGCGAACCTCTTTGTGGCTGCGAATCCCGCCGGCCGCGGTGATGGGTCTTTTCGTGACTCGCCGCAGTTTTCGAAACCACTCGAGGTCAGTGCCCTTCATCGTTCCCTCGTTGTCCACAAAAGTGCAAAGGAAGCCGGAGCAGTAGGGTTCGAGTTGCGGAATCACGTCTGCGGGTTGCAATTTCAGGTGCTGGCGCCAGCCGCGCACGACGATTTGGCCCCGCTCGGTGTCCAGCGCCAGAATTACATTCTTGCGACCCACGCGCGCGCGCAATTTGCGCAGAAAATCGAGCGCGATTTGTCCATTACGGAATGCGGCGCTGCCTACGATGATTTTCTCCGCGCCCCACGAGAGAATTTTCTCGGCGCGAGCGACGCTGCGGATTCCACCGCCCACACGGAGCTTCGTTTTTGCTCGGCTGGCTAATATTTTGATCCAGCGGCCGTTCGAGCCAGTGCCGATCGCGGCGTCGAGATCAATAACATGCAGGATCGGATAATCGCGGAAGCGCTCGAGCAGGCCCAGCACGTCGTCAATGGAAAGCGCTCGCTTCCGGCCGCGAACCAGTTGTACGGCTTTGCCGTCTTGCAGATCAATGCAGGGAATGATCATGGTTTTGTATAACCGCCGAGTCGCGGGCTCATCGGCTGAGGCGCACCGGCACGCCGCGATCCGCCAAATATTGTTTCAGGGTGCCAATCGAGTGTTCGGCGGTGTGAAAAATCGAAGCGGCCAACGCCGCGTCGGCATGGCCTTCGCCGAAGACGGCGAGAAAATCGCCGAACGTTTTTGCGCCACCGGAAGCGATCACCGGAACTGAAACCTGCGCCGCGATCGCCGCCGTCAAGCCGCAATCGAAGCCGCTGCAGGTGCCATCGCGGTCTATTGAGGTCAGCAGAATTTCACCCACGCCACGCGAGACGCCTTCGCGCGCCCACGCGGCGGCGTCGCGTCCGCTGGATTCCGCACCACCTCGTACGAAGACTTCCCAGCCTGCATGCGTTTTTTTCACGTCCATTGAAAGCACCACGGCCTGTGCGCCAAATTGCGCGGTGAGTTCGGAAATTAATTCCGGGCGTGCGACGGCGGCGGTGTTCACGGTGATTTTATCGGCGCCCGCGCGCAGCACGGCGTTGCCATCTTCCAGGCGGCGAATTCCGCCTCCGGCCGTGAACGGAATATTCAGCTGTTGCGCGACACGGCGAACGGTTTCGAGAAATGTGGCGCGGCCATCGCGTGACGCGGTGATATCCAGCAGGATCAGTTCGTCGGCGCCTTCGCTGTTGTAGCGGGCGGCAAGCTCTTCGGGGTCGCCCATGTCGCGCAGGCCTGCGAATTCGACGCCTTTCACTACGCGGCCGGCGTCCACGTCAAGGCAAGGGATGATGCGTCGAGCGAGCGTCATTGCGCCCACTCCAGAAAATTGCGGAGCAAGCGCGAACCCACTTCGCCGGATTTTTCGGGATGAAATTGCACGGCCATCAGATTTTCTTGTTCCACGACGGCTGCGAACGGGAAACCGTGATCGCACGCGGCGGCGGTGTGCGGTTCGCTTGCGGCTGCGGCATAGGAGTGCGCGAAATAAAAATAAGCGTCGTGCGGAATTTCGCGCAGCAGAACGCTCGCGCGCAGGCGGCGCAACTGGTTCCAGCCGATGTGCGGGGATTTCACTTTAGCGGGCAGCGCTTGCACGTTTTCGTGGAACAGGTCGAGGCCTTGCTCGCCGGGGGCTTCCGCGCTGGCTGTGAACATCGCTTGCAGGCCGAGGCAGATTCCGAGGATCGGAACACCGCGGGCAATCGCGTCGCGCAGCGCAGCCGTGAGGTTGCGTTCGCGCAGTCCGGTGACGAATGCGGAGAAATGTCCGACGCCGGGGAGGATCAGCGCCTGGGCTGTCGCGATGTGCCCGGGACTGGTGACACATTCTGTTTCGGCGCCGAGGCTGCGGAGCGCACGTTCGACTGACGGCAGGTTCCCGGCGCCGTAATCAATGATGGAGACCTTCACAGCAGCCCCTTCGTGCTTGGCAAAACGCGGCGCAACTGGCGATCGCGCGTGACAGCGAAACGCAGAGCGCGCGCGAAGGCTTTGAACATGACTTCGATCTGATGATGCGACGAACGGCCGTACACGTGGCGCAAATGTACGTTGGCGGCGGCTGCTTGCGCGAAGGCTTGAAAAAAATCTTCGAGCAGCTCGGTTTGAAAATCGCCCACGCGGCGGGCGAGCGGCCGCCATTTGCAGATGAAATGAGCGCGGCCGGAAAAATCGAGGGCGCAAGCGGCGAGCGATTCGTCCATGGGCATCAGAAAGTAGCCGGCGCGCAGGATGCCGCGTTTCGAGCCGAGCGCTTGCTTCACCGCCTCGCCAAATGCGATTCCCACGTCTTCGACGGTGTGGTGCTGGTCCACGTCCAGATCGCCTCGCGCGACCAGATCGAGATCGAGCGCGCCGTGGCGCGCGATTTGCTCAAGCATGTGATCGAAAAAGCGGATGCCGGTATCAATGCGCGCTTTTCCGCGGCCGTCGAGATTCAGTTTCAGCTTAATACTGGTTTCGTTCGTGGTTCTGTGCACCGCTGCTTTTCTCATAGGAGCTCTTCCAATTGCCGCAGCACGCGGCGAGTTTGCGAAAGCGTACCGAAAGTGATGCGCACGTAACCGGCGCTGCCGAAATCACTGGAGCGGTCGCGAATCAATGTGCCTTGGCGCGCGAGAGAGGCGACGACTTCTTTGGCGCGCTCGCCGAGAAACAGCAGAACGAAATTCGCGGCGCTCGGGAAGAAGGGAATGCCCATTTTCGTAAGTCCGCGTTCGAGTTCTTTGCGGCTACGGCGGAATTCGCGGAGAGTGCTGTGCAGGAAACTCTGGTCCCGCGCGTTGGCGCGTGCCGCGGCCAGCGCCGCTACGTTCACCGGGTAAGGCGATTGCGCTTTTCGGAAATGTTCGGTGATGGAGCGATTTGCGAATATGCAGCCCAGGCGTAGGCCGGCGAGTCCAGCAGCTTTGGAGAACGTGCGCGTTACCACCAGATTGTTGTGGCGGCGAATCCAGGGAAGAATGGTGATTCCCGAAAATTCGAAATAGGCTTCGTCCACGACCACCAGAGTTCTTGTTGCGGCTTTCAGGATGCGTCGCAGTTCCGCAGGGCGAAGTACGCTGCCCGTGGGATTATTCGGATTGGCGAGGAAGAAAATGCGAGGCTTTTTTCGCAGCGCGGCAAGGAGCGCCTTCATCGGGAATTGCATCGCTGCGTCGTAGCGCAATGCTTGAATGCGCGCGCCCGCAAGTTCTGAATAAAAGCGATACATCGCAAAAGTCGGCTCAACGAGCAACACCGCGTCGTCCGGCTCGAGAAATATATCCGCGATCAGATGCAGCGCTTCGTCGGTGCCATTGGTCAGCAGTAGCTCGTCATTGTGCACACCGAAAAAGTGGGCGAGCTCGCGGCGCACGCTTTCCTGCTCCGGATACATGGAAACGGTGGTGGAAGCTAGATTGCGAATCGCTTGGCGCGCTTTCGGCGAGCAGCCGATGGTGTTTTCGTTGAAATCGAGGCGCAGCTTCCCGTCGCGGCCTTCGAGCGGCGGATGATATGGACGCATGCGCGCGACGGCTTTACGCACCGGGATCGGCGGCTTCATTCGCGCACCTCGACGGCGCGCGCGTGCGCCAGCAGTCCTTCAGCTTTTGCAAATTCTTCGACGACGGGTGCCAGGTGCGCGAGTCCGGCGCGCGTGACTTCTTGCACGCAGACGCATTTCACAAAATCGGCAGTGGATAATCCGCCGCGCGCGCGAGCCACGCCGCCGGTGGGCAATACGTGGTTGGTGCCAGTGGCATAATCGCCGAACGATTGCGCGCTCCAATCGCCCAGAAAAATGCTGCCTGCCGAATCGAAGCGGTCCGCGAGTTTAGCGGCCGCGCCGGGCAAGATCAAATGTTCCGGCGCGAAGCGATTGACGAACCGGGCGGCTGCGGCGAAGTTGCGCGCGACGAGTACTACGCCGTTTTTCGCAAGCGAGCGCCACGCGGGATTTGATTTCGGGAGTTGCGCGAGCTGTCGCGTGATCTCAGCAGCTACTGCGCGGCCGAATGTCAGCGATGTGGTGACGAAAATCGCGACGGCGTCCGGATCGTGCTCCGCTTGCGCGAGAAGGTCGGCGGCGATGAAGGCCGAATTGCCGCTAGCCGCGAAAACCACCGCTTCCGTCGGCCCGGCGAGCAGATCAATTGCGCAGTCGGCGCTGACCAGACGCTTCGCTGCCGTTACATAGCGATTGCCCGGCCCAAATATTTTGTCGACGCGCGGAATTGATTGCGTGCCATAGGCGAGAGCGGCGATCGCTTGTGCGCCGCCGACGCGCGCAATTTGCCGCAGGCCCAGTTTTTCCGCGGCGGCCAGGAGTTCGTCGCCGGGCTGCGGGCTGGTGATAATAATATTGGCCACGCCGGCTTCTTGCGCCGGAATCGCGGTCATTAGTAGTGTCGAGACCAGCGAAAATCTTCCGCCCGGGAGATAACATCCCACCGTTTCGATGGGACGCACTCTCTGGCTCGCGCGCACGCCCGGTTCCAGTTCGAGCGTCCACTCCTCTGGTTTCTGGCGGCTGGCGACGGCGCGAATATTGCGCGCGGCATGATCCACAGCATCGAGAAACGCTGCCGAAACTCTGCGTGACGCGCTGCGCAGTTCATCGCGCGAGACCCAAACGTTATTGCGTTGCAATGCCAGTCCGTCGAATCGCTTCGTCCAGTAAAAGATCGCCGCATCGCCACGCCGCTGCACATCGTGAATGATTCGTGCAGCGGCGCGTCCGGCCACGACGTCATGGCCACGCCGCTGCGTCAAAATCTTTTCCTCGACCGCGTTGGTGAGCCGGAGTACGCGCATCAATACACGATTTTGTTGAGCGGATACTCAACAATCCCTTCCGCGCGCGCGGATTTAAGCTTTGGGATCAATTGCCGCACGGTGCGTTCCTCGACGATGGTATTGATTGCTACCCAGTCCGGATCGCTGAGCTGTGCCACGGTGGGATTCCGCAACGCGGGCAACGCCGCCAGCACATTCGGGAGATCTTCGCGGCGCACGTTGAGCATTAGGCCGACACGGTTATAGGCCTTGATTGCGCCTTCGAGCAGCAAAACAATGTTCTGGATTTTTTCGCGCTTCCATTGGTCCTGCCAGGACGCGCGATGGGCGATAAACCACGGCGCGGATTCCAGCAGCGTGTCCACCACGCGCAAATGATTGGCGCGCAGGGATGCGCCGGTCTCCGTGACCTCCACAATCGCGTCGGCCAGTTGCGGGACTTTCACTTCCGTGGCGCCCCAGGAAAATTCCACGCGCGCGCGCACGCCGTGGCGTTGCAAATATTGTTCCGTCAGATGCACCGCTTCGGTGGCGATCACTTTTCCTTCCAGGTCGCGGACATTTTTCACCGGCGAATCTTCGGCGACGGCGAGCACCCAGCGCACGCGGCTCAGGCTGGTCTTTGCATAAACGAGTTCCGCGATTTCTTCCACGGCGCCGCTAGTTTCGAGGATCCAATCCTTGCCAGTGATGCCGGCGTCCAGCGCGCCACTGCTCACATAACGCGCCATTTCCTGCGCGCGCACCAGCATGCATTCGATTTCCGGGTCGTCAATCGTTGGATAGTAGCTGCGGGAATTCACGGAGATGCGCCAGCCGGCGCGCGCGAAAAGTTCGACGGTGGAATCCTGCAGACTGCCTTTGGGAATGCCGAGTTTCAGGCTGCTCACGTTTTTTTTCCTTCGCCATACGGTTCCGCGGGAGAGAAGACGCGCTCGGCGATCACCGCGGCCCCGCCGTCTTTTTCGAGGCGGCGGAAAAAACAGCTGCGATAGCCTTCGTGGCAGACGGCTGAGCCGGAAAGTTCCACGCGAACCAGCAGCGCGTCCTGGTCGCAATCCACCCGCAATTCGCGGAGCAGCAATTTCTGTCCGCTGCTTTCACCCTTGGTCCACAATTTCTGGCGCGAGCGGCTGTAAAAGGTGACGAATCCGGTGGCCCGCGTGCGTTCCAGCGCTTCGCGATTCATGAAACCCAGCATGAGAACTTCGTCGCTGGAATCGTCCTGGACGATGGCCGGAATCAGGCCGTTTTCCTTGGCAAAGTCGAGTTCCATTATTTGCTCCCTGAAAAACAAAAAACCCGCGGGCGGGTTAGGCGCCTGCGGGTCGATGAGTCCAGCTTAATTTCGGGTCAGCTAGTCACACCACCGCGGGCACGGGTTCGCGTGATGATGGTGGTGCCGAACAGTGTGTGCCCGAAGTTTCATGACTAGTGGAAAGCTATCGTAAGCGTGCAGCGAAGTCAAGAGTTCCGTCAGAGCGCCGCGCGGTTCGTTGCTGCGCCGCAGGCCCGACGCCGCGAGTGGCACAGCATCGCGCGAACAAACGATGGGGAGCGGAAGGCTAGCGCGAAAAAATTGGGTCGTCCGGCCGCGTTGCTAGCGCCGCAATCGCGCGAGAAACAAGTTTTCCGATTGGATGAATTTTTGGTACAGTGCCGTCCGAGATAACGGTCGTCTGCGTGAACCGGAGGCTTCCTTGGATGCAATGGAATTGCGGCCGCTTTCGACGGGCGAAATTCTGGATCGCACGTTCACACTGTACCGCCGAAACTTTCTGCTGTTCCTGGGCATTTCCGCGATTCCCCACGTGCTGGTGCTCGTGTTAAATTTGCTGCGCGTGTCGCTTACTTTTTCGGGTTCGTCATTGAGCAGGGTCACTATGCATCCTGGGGGTGCAGTGACAACAACGCCGCCAGGCATGCCATCGCTCAACGGAATTATGGCGGGGGCGGTCATCGGACTATCGGTGGTGGTGGTCAGCTTGATTGCCTACTTGTTGTCGCAGGGCGGCACGGTTTTCGCGGTATCAGAGATTTATCTGGGCCGCACCATCACGATCGCGGAATCCTTCCGCCGAGTAAGCGGCGAGCTGCTGAACCTGTTCGGCGTGGTGATGCTGAATGGCCTAGCGACGCTCGCGGGTTTCATCTGCCTGTTCATTCCCGGTGTCTACATTCTTTGCCGATTGATTGTTTGCGTTCCGGCGGCGCTGGTGGAAAATATCGGGGCGCGCGATTCGCTGGAGCGCAGTTATGAATTGACCAGGGACAACGCCGGGCGGGCGTTTGTGATCTTGCTGCTCTATTTTGCAGTGTCGATTGCCGCGGCCGGTTTGTTCGCGTGGCCGTTCGCCATTATCATGGTCGTGGTGGCGCAGAAAGATCCGTCACAAATGATTTTATGGCTGCAACTGACGACGGTGGGATCCTTCCTTGCCAATGTGCTGGTGACGCCGATCCTCACGATCGCTAGCGCCATCCTTTACTATGACCTGCGCGTGCGCAAGGAAGCATTCGACATTCAGCTGATGATGAATCCGACGGGTAGCACGGCTCCGCTTACGAACAGCTTACCCACGATGTTCTCCTGAGAAATATCCCGTGATGCCCACCGGCAATCGGCCCTCGATGTTCGCGGAATATGGCTGTTTGCTGACCCTCGCAGTATTTGCTTTTTTCTCGATCCTGATTTTGTCGCGGTCAATGTTCGCGCAGGACGCAGCGGGGACGCAGCCTGCCTCGTCTGCCCCGCAATCCGGTGCTTATGAGGCGGCCAGCTTCGCGGGCGAACAGCGCCGGCTGGGCTCCGCGATCGAAAAAAACGGCGGTGACGCGAAAGGTATAGAAGCGATACAGAAGGCGCTGCCCCCATCCTGGAAGATTGACACCTCGGAAGCGCACTACGAATTTTCCAGCGAACCATTGCGCGAGCTCCTGGCGTGCATCAAGTGCGATGCGGCCGCGCGAAAATCGCGCTTTGCGCGAGCAAAATCCTGGACGGACGCGATTGCTCTTCAGCTGGATGGATATGCCGCGCATGGCGGCTTCAGCACCCCCGACGCTCGCGCCACGCTCGAGCAAATTCTGAAGCGCCGCGAATTCGGCGCGGTGCGTCCTCCCAGCCAGTGGGATTTGCTGCGCGAGCGAATTAATGCGTGGTTGCTGCGCATGTTCAGCCGTCTCTTCGAAAATATCGGCAGGCACCCCCTGGGAGCCAAGCTGCTTTTCTGGGTGATATTGTTCGCCGTCGTCGGCTGGCTGGCGATGATGCTGGTGCGTTTCTGGCTGGGCCGCGCGCGAGTGGACGAGCTCCGTTCCGTGGGCGAGGTGGCGTTCGCGCGTTCCTGGCAGGAATGGATTCGCGCGGCGCGGGAAGCGGCGGCGCGTGGCGAGTTTCGCGAAGCGGTGCATTCCGTTTACTGGGCGGGGATTGCGCATCTGGAAGATGACGGCATCATTAGCCGGGATCGTACGCGCACGCCGCGGGAACACTTGCAGTTGGTGGCCGAGGCGGTGGCGGAGGCTGCAGCGGCGCCACAAATTTCGCGCCAACGCGATTCCTTGGCCGCGCTCACAGCGCTTTTTGAACGCGTGTGGTACGGCCGCGGCCATGCCGATGCGCGCGATTTTGACGCTTCCATGAAGCAAGCGGAAGGACTGGGATGCGATCTGCAATAGACCCGTCGGATCGCAAGCTGCTGTTGATCGCTGGCGCAGTGATGCTGATGCTTGCCTCGGCGCTGGCAATCGTCTCGCCTCCGCCGGCGGAACAGGGCGGTGGCACGCCTTCGATTTATTCGGACGCTTCCGGCGGCGCGCACGCGGCTTTCTTGCTGCTGTGGAAGCTGCATCGCAACCTACACGCGTGGGAACGGCCTCCGACCGATCTTCCACAGGATTCCGCCGACGCGATCCTGATACTCGCGAACCCGGAAGAGACTCCCAGCCGAGCAGAAAAGGAAGCACTGCTGCAGTTTGCGGAAACGGGCGGACGAATTATTTTCACCGGCCCGCGCGTTGGCGACTTCTTCCCGAACGCCGGCTCCTCGGACGTGCCGCTGGCGAAACCCTGGGAGACGTATCAAGCCAATCTTCCGAGCAGCTACACGCGCCACGCCGCGAAAATTTCTTTGCAGAAGCAGAGCGAGTGGGAAGGGAACAATCCGGCGGCGTTTGCGTTGTATGGCGACGCGGATTCACCGGCGGTGATGATGTGGAGCGTCGGTGACGGCGCCATCCTGTGGTGGGCCGGACCGACGCCGCTCACCAACGCCGGAATTACGCAGGAAGAGAATCTGAATTTTTTTCTGGATGCTGTGAGCGACCCGCTCGCACGCGCCAACCAGCAGCCAGAAATTTATTGGGACGAATACTTCCATGGCCAGCGCGCCACTTTATGGGCGTATTTTCAAAAAACACCCGTGCCTTGGGGGCTGCTCCAATTCGCGGTGCTGGGGCTGGCGGTGCTTTTTACTTTCAGCAGACGCAGCGGACCGATGATGATGCCGGCAGTGGCCACCCGCCTTGCGCCACTGGAATTTGTTGATACACTCGGCGGCCTGTACCAGCGCGCGCACGCCGAACCGGCCGTCGTTGCGGCGGTGTACCAGCGTTTTCGCGGCACATTGACGCGGCAGCTGCGCTTGCCGATCGCGATTCCGAACGCGTTGCTCGATGAAGCGGTGCGCGGACGGCTGGGGCTGAAGGACGACTCGTTTCTGGAAACGCTGCAACGCGCCGATTCCGCCAGCCGTGCGCAGAGGATTCCGCCGGCTGAGGCGCTCGAATTGATACAGAAACTGGAAAAATACGAAGTGCAATTGGGGCTGAAGAAAAAGAAACAGGAGAAACTCTGACCGTG